>Ga0157369_10000063_pt1 | contig 147327 bp, 156 predicted proteins | sample C25metaG_FD_113461 | JGI IMG/M metagenome (GOLD analysis project Ga0157369, IMG submission 113461) | Corn rhizosphere microbial communities from Kellogg Biological Station, Michigan, USA - C2-5 metaG | ecosystem: Host-associated > Plants > Roots > Rhizosphere > Soil | place: USA: Michigan... | reverse complement strand
GGTGTCTCGCCAGGCTGATGGCATGGTCAACATCTACTTCGGTGGAGTTGGCACGCCGAACGGACTGGGCCACGGACACTATGTGATGGACCAGTACGACCGTGTTGTCTACAGGCGGGAGCCGTTTGATCCTCATGGAGCGCAGAACTTTACGAGCTCTCAGCAAGACTACCACGAAATCATCTTAGATGAGTTGAGAAGTGGTAGAGAGATTGGGTTTTTGTGCAAGTTCCGTGGGTACGACGCTCACGTAGAGTCGAATACCAACCAACAAGGTCGTCCTAAAATCGACATCTACTACGGTCCAAATGGACCATTCGGTCTTGGTCATCACCATGCAGTCGCGTACCGCGAAACACCGTTCATCTTCGTGTCGGATCAATTGCGAGGCTAGCAACTGAGAGGAGTAAGATGTTCCGCCACTGAAATGGAGTGGCGGAACATCTATTCAATTAATGAATATAAGAAGTATAATCAGTAATTATGAATAATGATTTTCTAGAACAATTCTATGAAAAGGTAGTACTATCACGCTACAAAGATACGATAAAAATTGATGGCATAGTATGGTTGGACCACGGTAAAGTTGATCTCGATGCATGGGCTCACTACTTTAAGACACCACATGACGGGAAAGAATACGTGTTGCTTTATGAAGATTTCCCAGACGGTTCTTTCCTAAAAGACGGTTTGTCGCATGATATCGTAAAATGTGGTGAAGAAACAAGCATTAAACTCCGTTTTGAAGACAGTGATGTCGAAATTCAAAACATTATAGGATGGTATACGCTCTATCATGAGATACGTTAGAGAATCAGACACTGTCTACTTGATAATGAGACTATGTACGATGACTCAACTGTTTACGCATTTTTAATACTGGGCAAGAACAATATTAAAGACAACAATCATAAGGGGGAAGGCTACAATTGCTGATGTCGCAAGTGCATTTGCGTCTTTAGTTGGATTTTTCTTTGTAAAGCCGAAAAAGGAGTTGGCGTTAAGCAAGTGGAAGACGGTTCCCCATACAAGAAGAGCCGTCCATAAGTGCATTGGCGTAAAGAATACTGTCGCACCGACAAAGAGCCCATATTCTACGAAAAATGCTGTCTTACCATAGTTCCAAAGCCCGAGTCCAATCTTCTTATCCTTTCCAAAGCCGATAACAGGCACGTCACGAACATGCACAACAGCATCAAGTGCCCAATGCGACAGTGCAGCAATGAAAAAGAAAACACCGACAATAAACTGTCTATAGATAAGTGCAAAGATAATCGCTGGAATAATCGTCAAAATCCCAGAAACAATAAGTGAATGTGAGTATGGAAATCGTTTAAACTTTGTGTGACTACCGAGCGGTGAATCAGGATCAACGACCACTTCTTCTTTTTTAGTAAGTATAAGAAAAGGCCATACAAGATCTGGCCAACTAACACCTATGAGTACTGGAAGCGCCGGTACGCCTCTATTAATATCAAGTAAGAGCTCTGCGACGGCGAAATGACCAATAACCATATGACCCTCCTAATTATTTCAAGTCGAATTATAGAGTGAAGCAGCTTTAGGCGTCAATATAAGAATAATTTATCAAGAATACTTGCAATAAAAAACAACCCCGCCACGCCGAAGAAGCTTCACGTGACGGGGCACACTACTGTGGTCGAGCTCTCACTAACACCGTGACTGAATAATACGCAATCCAGACCCAATAGTGTTCATGTAGGGTGGAGTGGTCTCATAGGTAGTCTCGACGGCACAAGCCTGTCCACCCGTCTGACTCGATCCATAGTGAATGCGAGCCTGACGTCCAGAAGCATCCTGCAGTGTCACATAGACACCGTCGGCAGTGGCGGTTGACCCTCGCACTTCAGCGGTGTCATAGTCGACAAGCTTCCAGAGAAGGCAGGTTCTGCAAACGTCACCTACTCCGAACTCAGAGCCCTGAACAGTCAGGGAGCTGAATCCATACGTCAGACAGCCATCACCGTAATAGCTCACAGCAATCTCTCCTTGGTAATAGTCACAACCAAACAGTTACAGCTATAACCATACCATCCCATAGATAGTAGGTCAATTAAGCTAATGGTGGTGTTCCATCGAATAATCATTACCATCTCCGTACCAGTAGAAAAGCTGCTCGATACATATCTTTGCTACAATAGAAGATATGCAAACAGTATCTCGACTTATAGACCAATTCGTTCCAGAACACTACCAATTATCTCTTACACTGCAGCGAGTGGAGCGTGTCTTTAGCGGCCTCGTCGTAATAAAGGGCACTACTATAACTGACGAAAAAACGATACTCGTTCATACGAAAGATCTTACGATTGAGTCAATCACCGTGGACGGCAAAGCCGCCAGCTTTACACCCGGTGAGAACGATGAACTTATTATTTCACATCCTGATATTACTCGCGCTAAACATATCGTCACCATCGCTTTTAATGGAACAATTACAAACGGCATGCACGGTCTCTATCCGTGTTTTTATGAACACGACGGTGCTAAAAAGGAGCTCCTTGCAACACAGTTTGAAAGTCACCATGCCCGTGAAGCATTTCCCTGTATTGATGAGCCAGAAGCGAAGGCGACATTTGATCTTACCGTGACAACCGAACAGAATGTCACCGTTCTTGGCAACATGCCTGTTAAACATCAAGGAGTCGAAGACGATCTTCTCGTCACCTCTTTCGAGACCAGTCCTCGAATGAGCACCTATCTCCTTGCATGGGTAGTAGGAGAACTTCATAAAAAAACGGCAAAAACAAAGAGTGGTGTTGAGGTAAACGTCTATGCGACGCCAGCCCAATCAGCAGCGAGCCTTGATTTCTCGCTCGATATTGCCACGAGAACAATCGACTTCTTCGAAACCTACTTCGATACCCCCTATCCGCTTCCAAAATCGGACCACGTTGCTCTCCCTGATTTCAGCGCAGGCGCAATGGAGAACTGGGGGCTCGTCACCTACCGTGAAATTGCACTACTCGCCGATCCAGAAACAACAAGCATCAGTACAAAACATTACGTTGCAACCGTTGTTGCCCACGAGCTATCTCATCAATGGTTCGGAAATCTTGTGACTATGAAGTGGTGGAACAATCTATGGCTTAACGAGAGCTTTGCGACTTTGATGGAATATATCGCAATTGATGCACTTCAGCCAGAATGGAATATATGGTTTGATTTCTCAACGGCCGAGACGATTAGCGCGCTCCGCAGAGATAGTATTGACGGTGTTCAGGCGGTACAAGTCGAGGTGCACCATCCAGATGAAATCAATACGCTCTTCGATCCTTCCATTGTCTATGCTAAAGGCGCTCGACTCCTTCGAATGCTTCAACGCTATATTGGTGATGCAGATTTCCAATCTGGACTAAAGGCCTATTTTGCAACATACGCCTACCAAAATACCGATGGTGATGATTTATGGAAAGCGCTCTCACAGGCAAGCGGTAAAGATATTGCAAGCTTTATGAATACGTGGATATCTCAATCCGGATATCCACGCGTTTCCGTTTCACAAAATAAAGACGAGATTACACTTACGCAACAGCAATTCTTCGTAGGGCCACATAGTCCATCTACAAAACTATGGCCAATCCCTCTTAATGCCTCGTCAAAGGATATTCCTTTCTTATTCGATACCCCTGAAGCAAAGATAGTAACTAAGGATAGCACACCCTTACGCCTCAACGTTGGCGATAGTGCACACTTTGTGACGCAGTACGATGCAGTCCTACTCGCTCGTATCATCGAGCAGCTAAAAGAAGGGACTCTTCAGCCTATCGACCGCCTGCAACTCCTGGACGAACAAACGTTGCTCGCCCGTGGCGGTGAAATTTCGAGTGCCACGCTTATTCCACTTCTTGAAGCATATAAGAATGAGGCAACCGAAGCCGTTTGGGATATCGTTTCAATGACACTTGGTGAGTTACGTAAATTTATCGAACAGGATGCATCTGCTGAAGCTAAGCTACGCGAACTCAGTGCCGCTCTAGCTCGCCCACAGTACGAACGACTCGGGTGGATAGTACAACCAAACGAGGTGGAAACCGATACGAAACTACGTAGCATGATAGCAAGCGCCATGATCTATGGCGAGGACAAAGAGGCTATTGCATCAGCCCTTAAGATCTACACTACAACCCCTCTCGAAAAGATCGAGCCCGAACTACGCTCACTCATCATCTCTACTGCAGTACGTTATTCTGACGACGAGTCGATTGTCGATACACTGCTTGCTACATATAAAGCATCACAATCTCCAGATTTGCAGCAGGACATTGCAGCAGGACTTACTGCAACACGTGACGAAACGGTCATCAAAAGGCTTCTTGATTGCATTAAAGACGGCACCGTACGAGCACAAGATGCTGGTCACTGGTTTGTATGGCTGATTCGTAATCGTTACGGCCGAGTTATTGCATGGCAGTGGCTACGCGACAACTGGCAGTGGATTGAAACAACCTTTAAGAGTGATAAAAGCTATGACGACTATCCCCGCTTTGTAGGAAGCTCACTCATGTCTCAGGTGCAGCTAGATGAATACAAGGCATTCTTTACTCCTATGCAAGACACACCCTCACTCAAACGTGTCATTACGATGGGAATAAGCGAAATCGAAGGTCGTATTGCGCTGCTCGAACGAGATCAAGAGGCGGTGTGTAGCACACTCCGTCAATTGTGAAGTTTGCAAGCTCATGACCAGCTTCGTGTGTCGAATGACAACAACGATCATTCGTTAACTTATTATGAATACAATCATGATCATCGTAGTTCGATTATCAGTCGTGCGACGATATCTTCTTTGAATGTCCGATAACTGCTAGTACATAAAATCTTATCATGTAATGATGTACACATGGTAACAAGCTTAAGCGACGCAGAGCGATATCGCGCAGTGCATGAACGGAATAAAGAATTCGATAACGTATTCTATTTTGCTAAAGCAACGGGCACATATTGTCGTCCCTCATGCCCAGCTCCACATCCTGTGATAACAAAGTACCTCTTTTTTAGTACAGCGTCAGAAGCAGCTCTAGAAGGATACCACCTCTGTGGACGCTGTCGCTTCAATGAAGCAAAAAACACTTTATCTACCACAATACTCGATGGTATTAGCGCAGGTGCTATTAACGACCACGGAGTCGGTGGCTTCGCTCATTCTTTACATATGAGCGAGCGGCAACTGCGACGTATCGTTCAACAAAAGACCGGCTCGTCGCCCGCCCAGTTGAACCAAGAGAGGCGACTCAGTTCGGCCAAATATCTCTTAGCCTATACACAGCTGCCAATTACAGAGATCGCATTTCGCATTGGTTTTTCAAGCCTTCGTCAGTTTAACACTGTTTTCAAGGACGCATTTAATACCTCGCCGCGCGAAATGAGAAAGCATCATTCTGGCAGTCCCCCTCTATTGTCTGAGTAATAGACAAAGACTCCGCGCGTAGCTCTACTATATAATCGTTTATCAAACATGAATAAGGACTGGGATATAAAATGAGAAAGTGGCTAAAAAGAACGAATATTTTACTAGGTAGTGTGTTTTTATTTGGCGTTAGTGGAATAATGCTATCATCACCAAATACCTTCGCTGCACAATCTACAGTAGATTTACAAACAGCAACACCGTTCGCTATTCTTTCAGGAACGCCCAACATCACAGATGCTGGTAATACGTCCGTGATTACAGGAAATGTCGGCCTTAGTCCTGCTACTGGAGCAGGAATCGGGTTGCTTTGTTCGCAGGTGACAGGAACAATATATTCCGTTGATGCAACAGGCCCTCTACCTTGTCGTGTAACTGATGGGCCGCTCATGGTAGCCGCTAAGAATGACCTTACCTCAGCATATACCGATGCGGCTGGACGTACTCCAGTGACGACAGTACCAACCGAGCTAGGTGGTACCACCAAAACTGCCGGGGTATACAATTCGGCCTCAACTACCTTTGGTATAACAGCAGGTGCAGGTCCCCTAGTTCTTGATGGACAAGGTGATCCTTCTGCTGTTTTCATCTTTGAAATGAACGCTGCTGGTACTGGCTTAACCGCGGGCTCGGGAAGCACGATCTCATTAGTAAACGGTGCCCAAGCCTGCAATGTCTTCTGGCGACTTGATACGGCTGCTATCAATACTACCGCCGTGTTTAAAGGAAATATTCTTGCTCTCAATTCGATCACTGTAGCAAATGGGGCAAATATCGAGGGGAGACTTCTTGCACGCAATGGTAATGTTACTTTAATTAATGACGTCATTAACCGTGCTACTTGCGCCGCTCCATCCAGTAGCGGATCAACAACGACACCAAAGTTGCCAAATACGGGAACTCACACTGACGAGACAACGGGTAGCATGTCAACGCTCGTTGTATCCATGGGGGGCATCGTCAGCCTTACTGGTCTTTATTACGTAGCCCGAAAAAACACGACTCGTCAATGAGCTGAGAAAGATCTCCTGTGCTTGCACTGCCACGAAAGAAAGCAATACTACTATTGAAATCTACTCTTTTCGGTATCAGCATTGTGCTAGTAGTTCTCGCCTCATTATCTATAGTACGATCCCCACCTAGACATCTCCTCTCGGCAGCCACAACGGAATCAAGGCTAAGACGAGTGGATATATCGTCGCAGCTAAAAACTGATCAAGTTGGGATGCCTATACGTTTAAGGATACCAGCGATCAACGTCGATGCCGCCGTTGAATCAGTTGGCCTTACACCAGATGGTGCGATGGATATTAAGAAAAATCAGGAAAACACTGCATGGTACAAGTTCGGCCCGCGACCAGGCACCCCAGGCAATGCCGTCATCGCCGGCCACTACGGATGGGATCATCAGAAAGCCTCTGTCTTTACTCAGCTGTCCCAATTGCAAAAAGGCGACATTGTCTACGTCGACGACGACAATAGAGCTAGCACGGCGTTCATAGTGCGCGAAATGAAAAAGTATCCTCCAGATGCAGATGCGACCGCAGTCTTCAATTCAAGCGACGGTGGCTCTCATCTCAATCTCATCACCTGCGGTGGAGCTTGGGAGGCAGCCCAGGAGACATACAGCGATCGCCTCGTCGTGTTTACTGATAAAGCGTAAACACTCCGACTTAGTTCCCGCTTCTATAGTGCCTTAGTGGAGCGTACGATAGCCTATGATGGGGTGTTACTCCGATTCTGCCAATAACTTCTCTATGTGCTGGAGTGCCATACCCAACATGGCTTGCAAAACTATACTCTGGAAAAATAAGATCGAGATGCTTCATATAGTTATCTCGAGCGACTTTAGCAACAATAGAAGCTGCCGAAACGGCCGGTACGAGCAAGTCTGCTTTAGGAAGAAGAGTAACGCGAGTATCTTCAATAAGACGTATTGTACCGTCGATGATTATTTCGTGATATTCATGTCTGATATAGGCGAGCGCTCGTCTAGAAGCAAGCTTCAATGCAGCGCTCAGACCAATCGCATCTATAGTTTTCGCGTCCACCCACCCTATACCAATTGCTAAGGCTTTTTGGCGTATCTCAAGATCGAGCTGTTCGCGTTTGATTCGAGTCAGCTTTTTACTATCTGTAAGTCCTTCGATAGCAACGTCGCCGAGTAAAACGGCGCCTACCGCCATTGGCCCTGCCCATGCCCCTCTTCCAACTTCGTCAATTCCTACGATCATTCCTCATCTATAGTAGCATGTAGCACTATTATATGATCTTATAATCAAAGTCCCACTATTTAATACAATACCTATAAAAATACTCAGATAGAACTATCTGAGTATTTTTGCATTTGAAGCGAAAGACTATTATGCTTCAGTTTTTTCTTCGGCCTTAGGAGCCTCAGCTGGTACGTCAAGCTTGTTAACTGCCTCACGATCAAAGTTCACTGCTTTAAGACGTGCGCTTTTACCGCTACGGTTACGTAGGTACGAAAGGAAGTTACGGCGAACTTTCGCACGACGAACAATTTCTATTTTTTCTACAAGTGGGTTGTGGATGAGGAAGCTCTTTTCAACACCAACACCACTTGCAATTTTACGTACAGTAATACGAGACGTAAGAGAATCTTTGTGGTCAGTACGGATAACAACACCTTCAAAGATCTGAATACGCTCTTTGGTACCTTCTTTAATTTTCTGGTGGACACGAACCGTGTCACCGCTTCGCGCGTCAACAACAGCTGCTTTTTTCTGCTCGTTGTTAACTTTTTGGATTAGTGCAAAACTCATTAATTCTCTCGCTTTACTATTTATAGATACAATCAGCTATTGACTATACCATAGCCTCTCCTTTTTTTAAAGAGGTTAGAGCGATTATTCATGATTAGTATGTTTGCTATACTAGCTATATGGATTACGACAAACTCGCCCTTGATCTTCATAGAAAGTATAAAGGTAAAATCTCGACAGCTCTTCGCGATAAGGCTGATCTTACTAGAGAGAAGTTGAGCGCTTATTATAGCCCAGGAGTAGGAGCAGTCAGTAAGGCGATTGCGGAAGACGAGTCGCTCCTTCCTACTTACACATGGACAAATAACCTTGTCGCTGTCATTTCGGATGGGTCCGCGGTCTTGGGCCTAGGCAACATTGGTCCGAAAGCATCCATGCCCGTGATGGAGGGTAAGGCACTTCTCTTTAAACATTTTGCTGGCGTCGACAGCGTCCCCATCATTCTTGACGTCCACTCGGCTGATGAAATTGTTACCACTATTAAAGCAATAGCACCAAGTTTTGGCGGTATTAACCTTGAAGATATTGCTGCACCACTCTGTTTTGAAGTCGAAAATCGTCTCAAAGAAGAGTTAGACATTCCCGTCTTCCATGATGATCAACATGGAACCGCTATAGTGACACTTGCAGGTCTCATCAATGCCATGAAGGTCGTCGGTAAAAAGCTCGAGAATTGCAAAATAGTCGTAGTTGGTGTCGGAGCTGCTGGCACAGCGATCATTAAGCTTCTTCATCTTTATGTACAGCCAAAGATCGTTGCCGTTGACAGTAGGGGCATCATTGAACCATCTCGCAACGACCTCAATAAAGAAAAGGAGACCCTCCTCTCCTATCTTGATATCTCGAAAAGTGGTTCATTAGAGGAGGCTATTACTGACGCTGACGTTTTTATCGGTGTTAGCCAAGCAGGGCTTCTTACTCCAGAACTCATTACAAAGATGGCCGAGAAGCCAATTGTCTTCGCACAAGCCAATCCCGTCCCAGAGATTATGCCTGACATCGCACAAAAAGCTGGGGTTGCGGTTATAGCCACTGGTCGCTCTGATTTTCCCAATCAGGTCAACAATGCCCTTGCCTTTCCCGGCATCTTTAAGGGTGCCTTCGACCATGGAGTGAAAAAAATTACTGACGAACATAAGCTTGCTGCTGCAAAAGCTATTGCCTCGCTCATCGATATACCAGATGCTGAGCACATCATCCCTTCAGTCTTTGACGATCGACTCGTCGATGCTGTTGCTAATGTGATTAGGTGATATGAGCCAGTCTCCTGCTTGCCGAAAAAAGGAAAAAATGGCCTACATTCATCCACTCTCAGCCCGTCACGGAGATAACCGTTCGAAATATGCTTTTCGAAATAAACAAGGATACAGTTATGGCATCCGTTTACAACTGGTCAGAGGTCGTTTGGCAAGCATGGGCGGCTGATCATAGTACGATAATTGAACTATACAACACATCCCATGTGATTATTGACTTTATATTATTAATGTGTTAAAGTACTAAATGGAATCAGTCGAATGGCCTTCTAGCTTAGGAGAGGAGGCGCCATGGAGGCAGAACTCATGTTCGGCCTCGGATCCTCGAGTGTCTCTGGCCTTGCCGCCGAAGAGGGCATCGTAGCCCTTGAACGCGCTACCGAGACATCGTGGACCACCGACCTGATCAACCAGGCACTCGCGTGGTGTTACAACTACAGCGCGGACATTCCGCAGATCTACCCGATCAGGGTGGGCATGCGAAACGTCGGCTTCGTGGTGATGCCTCGCAACGACCACCTCACCCAAGCGTCTCTGCAAGAGATGTTCTGGGGGATGCTGGTCACATCCGGGTGCGCCCGGATGACGTTCGACGGCTACGAGATCATCGGGCCGCCGGCTTACATGGAAGGCACCACCGACCAGGGACAGCCGGTCGCCATCATCGGGTATCCAACCCCGTTTGGCACCGAACTACCCGCCGAGGCGATCAACAGCGGAATCTGGCGACTCATGTCCCAGCCCGCATGGCCGTCCGACGGCATGGCGATTTTCCTGGCCGAAGTACGAAAAGGCGACAGCGCGCTCACGTCCGGGCTGGTCCTTTCGTCAAACCTCGATGGTTTGATGGACGGAGACAACCCGTACGCTGACGATTCGCTGTTCGCCGCGATCCGCAACTGCACCAACCAGCTCACCAGTTCCCTTTACCCCGAGTTCGTACCGGAAAGGTTCTGATGTTCAAGAAGGCACTGCGCATGGCGGGCACCATCGGCGTCGCCGCCAGCATCGCACTCGTACCGACCCAGGCGTTCGCCAGCGGCAGCTCGTCCCACGGGTCGACGCACAGCTACAGTGCGCCGAAGCCGGCCCCTAAGCCGGCCCCGCGAGTCACGAGCGGTGGTCGTGGTGTCACCGCACCGAAGGTCAAGGCCACCAGTGGCAGCACCTCCGGCCGAAGTGTCACCGCACCGAAGGTCACCGGCAACAAGGCTCCGGCGGCGACGTCCGGCAAGGTCACCATTCCGAAGACTGCCCGCGCCAGCGGCTCCAGCTACTCGGACGGCGGCCACACCTACACGTACAGTCGCTCCACGTACACGACGTACTACACCACCTACCACGGTGGGTACCCGTCCTACGGGACCTCGCTGTACTGGACCCTCCTGAACGACCCGTTCTACTACCCGAACTACGGCAACGTGTTCAGCCCGTGGTACAACCACGGCTACCCCGCCGGGTACGTGGTCACGAACGGCGAGTTCATCCCCGTCGCGAGCTCCTCGGGCTCGGCGGTCGGCACGGTGTTCCTGATCATCCTGATCATCGCCGCGACCGGCCTGCTGGTCTGGTTCCTGCTCCGGCGTCGCGGCAATGGCCCGCGTCAGTACAACCGTCACTTCGGTGACGACATCTGACAAGGCCGGCTCCGCCACCCCCGTCTCCCGACGACTGTCATGGTCGTCGGGGCGGGGGCTTGTCATATCTAGGCAAAATTGTGAATATTGACGTAACTATGGTACGTGTTACTCTAATATAGTTACGCCAGTACTCATCAAGATGAGGTGACCTACATGCACACACTGTTCCTCGTCCTGGCCGGCTGCGCTATCGGCAGTGGCATCACCGCCATCTACCAGAACCTCGTTCACGGTGCTCGCCGCAAGGCCGATGAGCACCGCTACAAGGAGGCATGGGCAGCAGCTATCGACAAACTCCTGGAGGATGAGAAACTGACTAATGAGCAGTTCTGGAAGATCCTTCCCAGACTGCGTGAGGGTGACGGCTTCAGTCAAGATCGAGCTAAGGTCGAGATCGCACGGGCCAAGGCAGGCCTGCCTCCGGCTGATAACCTGGCTAACATGTTCAGTGATGACAGAGCCGCCGTCGAGCTCGCACGTATCGAGAACGGCACAGCCCTACACCACTGATCACTATCACCCCGAGATAAAGGCACAACGAAGAGCCCCATCTCGGGGCTCTTCTATATCTACAGTCTGTTTCTAGATTGCTCGGCTTACTTCCTCTAATGTTGTTTCACCGCGAAGAGCAGCAAGCACCCCAACCTGCTGAAGTGTGAGCATACCGCCTTCCTTAGCAGCCTTTTCGATCGACTCAGGATGAACATCGGTGACGTCACCACGAAGGAATTTCTGAATATCTTCCGTAACCACCATCTGCTCCATGATGACAATACGTCCCTGGTAACCGAATGGAATATCGTCCGTCGGAACTGGTCTCCATAGCTTGAAATTTTCGAGATCTGGAGCCTCGTAATCGTCAGGCAAATCGCTAAGAATATTTCGGACAAACTTTTTCGTTGCTTCATCCGGTTCGTACTCTTCTTTACTTTTATCATAGAGACGACGTACAAGCCGCTGAGCAATAACGAGACGAATCGCGGAGCTAAAAATAGGATTCACACCGATAAGATCGATCATACGGCTGAAGGCCGCACTAGTTGAATTGGCGTGAAAGCTTGATAAGACCAAGTGACCCGTGATAGATGCTTGGATGGCCGTCCTTGCGGTGTCTTGATCGCGAATCTCACCTACCATCACGACGTCAGGGTCAAGACGAAGGACGCTACGGAGTCCATCGGCAAAACTTTGTCCTCCCGTTGTGTTAATGGGTATTTGGGAAATGCCGCTCATTCCAAACTCGATTGGATCTTCGAGCGTGATGAGCTTACGATCCGTTGTGTTGAGCGCATTGAGCATGCTATAGAGTGTGGTTGATTTCCCTGACCCGGTTGGCCCCACCATCAGCACCATACCACGCGGATGACTAATTACCTCGTTAATTTCTTGGCGTTGTTTATCGGGAATGCCAAGTAAATCAAGGTTAAGAAGGCTTTCATCAAAATTAAAGAGACGGATAACTGCATCTTGACCATAAAGGGTCGGCACCGTCTCAACACGCATGTTAAGAAGATGCGTTGCACCATCTCTTGTTATTTCCTTTTGCATATGTCCCGATTGAGACTCTGTAGCAGCGGTAGAGACATTCGCTCGACTAGCTAACGCTCCCATGATTACCCTATATCGATCCTTTTCAAGATCAGCAACAGGGTGAAGCGCGCCATCTATACGCATACGAATGCGAATATAGGTTCGCTCATTCTCGATGTGAATATCACTTGCACCAAGCTTATCTGCCTGGGTGATAAGATAATCAAATACCTTGTCACTACTAACGGAGTTGAGTGTTTTACTCACCTGCGAGATTGTGTCGCTATCACCCTCCTTAGCGATCTCGATATCGTCATAGACGATTTCTTTTGGTGGGTCATAGCGTGACATAAACGCTCGGAATCCACTATTGCTCATAAGGAGGAATTGGGTATTTTCCCCTCTGGTACTATAGTCATTTTGCATTGATTGTATTAACGACTGAGGTGTCTGACTTGTAACACCAAATCGATACGGCTGATCTCCCCCACCTTTAACAAGTGGGACAATATAGCCCTTGTACATATCGGACACAGACAAAATTCCCTCCGTTAGGGGAAGTGTTTGTTCCACTTCACGCGTATCTAGATACTGGAGCCCCAAGATAGCAGCACGTTGCAGTGTTGATTTCTCGTCTTGCTCACGCCGACGTAATTGGATTTTATCTTCGTCCATTACACTTATGGTAACAGAAAAGAGAGTGCTTTTGTAGTGATATAATCAAGGGAATGCCCGAAATTATTGTCATTGCTCATAATATTCGTTCGACACATAACGTCGGCGCCATTTTCCGTACTAGTGAGGGGTTTGGTGTTTCTAAAATCATTCTTAGCGGATATACACCGTACCCAAAAATCGAATCCGACCCTCGCCTCCCTCACATCGCAAATAAGCTCACTGCACAAATACATAAAACAGCACTAGGAGCCGAAACACTGGTTAGATTCGAATACCAAGAGGTTCCTAATATAGAGCAGCTACGCAAAAACGGTTTCACGATTGTCGGCCTCGAACAAAACGATCGCTCGATTATGCTACGAGAATATATACCTCCTCAAAAAATAGCACTCCTTATTGGTGAGGAAGTCGAAGGGATTAGTGAAGAATTTATCGATCAGTGCGATGACCTTATTGAAATTCCAATGGTAGGTAAAAAAGAATCGTATAACGTTAGCGTTGCAACGGGCATTGCTCTTTACGCCCTTACTAACTTGTAGTCTCTCACTTTTAATGCCATTTTTGTTGGACTATACTAGATGTATAGTTACTTACCTTAGAATATTGGAGGGGATATGAAAGCAGCGCAAATAAGTGAATACGGTGGGCCATCTCAGGTAGTCGTGAATGAAGTAGAACGACCGACTCTCAGCGAGGGACAAGTACTGGTTGAAGTCCATGCAGCAAGTCTTAATCCTTACGACACGACTGTGCGTAGCGGACGAGTGAAAGATCAGATTCCACTCACATTCCCCATAACACTCGGTGGAGACATTGCCGGTACTGTCACACAGGTAGCAGCAGATGTCGATACTGTAAAGGTTGGCGACAAGGTGTATGGGCAGGCGAACGTGGTCGCTGGTAATAGCGGTGCTTTCGCTGAGTTCGCCGCAACAAAGGCGACTCAAGTTGCGATCATGCCAAACAACATCGATTTTAATCAGGCAGCGTCCCTTCCTCTTGTTGGCGTGAGTGCGCTCCAAGCTATTACCAAACATCTCGCCCTGCAACCTGGTCAGAAGATATTCATCAACGGCGGAGCGGGAGGTATTGGTTCGATTGCTGTCCAAATTGCAAAACATATTGGCGCTTACGTCGCGACTACAGCAGCGCCAGAGGATAAAGACTACCTCACTACACTGGGAGCCGATGAAATCATAGACTACACAACACAGGACTTCGCTACGTTGCTCCACGATTTCGATGCCCTTTTTGATACTGTTGGTGGGGATTTATTCAATGCATCACTTTCTATCTTGCGCCGAGGAGGTATTGCCGTATCAATGATTGCTCATGCTGATGAAGCTCACGTAAAGGAATTAGGAGTAACGGCAATCTCACAATTCACTAAAGTAACGACTCCTATGCTTGATCAACTAACCAAGCTTGTTGAAGAAGGAGTTGTCGAGACACGTGTTGGCATCACTTTCCCACTTGATCAGGTAAAGGAAGCATTCGAAGCAAGAGAGCTTGGCTCCGTACATGGTAAAATTGTGCTCACAATACGATAGAACAAATAAAGTACCGGCACCGTCTTACTCGAGAGTAGACCTTCTTAAGAGCTGCGACAATACGTCTCGAGACTATACATGTCTTCTCTTTCAAACGGGCAGCTTGGCTACAATACCATGCGAATCAAACCGGGGACTTCCCCTAGAATCGTCAAGTAAGGGGTGACATTTTTGTTACTATTGTAATTAGATGTATAATATGTGTATATTATATGTATATTAATTTTATTATGGTATAATAATTAAATAATGACTAAATTTGGAGAACAATTAGTTGCTGCGCGCAAAAAGCGTAGCATGTCGGCAAAAATGCTTGCCGAGGCATGTGGTGTTTCACGCAGTTACATCACGCTAATTGAGAATGACAAACGTCGTCCTAATCCTAAGCTTATCCCTGTTATTGCCGAAAAACTTCACCTCAAGACAAACGTCGTCCTCAATTGGTATCTCGAAAGCATGAAAACTGACTTGCAACGAAAAATGGGCGAGACTGCATAGACTGGCCATTTTCAATTACTCGTTTTTGTATTTGGTCGAACACCTTTTGTTCCGTGCCTCATTCCCCTTGCCCAAATCGAACGAGGGGAGTTTTTGCTTTTGACATTATGTCGTTAACAATTCCATCTCGCTACACACGTTTGTATCGCTTGTGAGTGTAGCCGTCTAGTTCGACTTTGGTCTTTTCATTTAAAAAAGAACTGAGGTGAGCTTGAGGAACGATTGCATAGTTCCCTTTTGTAATAATCAGCAGCCGACGGTAAAAAATTAATTCAGTCGGTGTTGTTACACTTCCCTTTCAAGTATACGTAAATGTCCTTTGAATCTGTTCAGAGATTTTTGGTGCATTTAAAAATGAGATGATACAACCGAGAACGAAGGCGATAATGGATAATGGTATTAGCATATATTACCATTCTATAATAAGAACAACTTAAGAGTATAATGACAATATGTCTACAACTACAGACGCGGGTAACACTATACTGCCAGCGCTAATAGGTGCATCGACGGCTATCCTCACGCTTGCGGGAAATGAATTCTTACGCAGGTTTACTAAAAGACGCGACGATCGTTTAAAGTGTCTTCGAGATTTACAAGGTATTCGAGTAATAATTCATCAGGATGTTATAACAAGAAGTGAAGCTCTAGTTCATATGGCATACCATGAGGCACGAGTGAAGTACTACGCAAAACATAAAGAGCTAACGCAGCTTTATCCTCATCTCGATTTTGATGAAGCAAAGAGGTGGAGTCTTAAAGGCGAGCAATGGGTTGATAACCTTACAAACGATCAGGCTGAACTATGTAAAATACTCTCTGATTTATCAGTTCTATTTAGAAAAGATACTGAAATACAGAAAGAAATCAGTGATTTTCTAAAGACGCCACGCAGCCCTAGTTTAGCTAATGTGCCAAATGACGACGATACTTTAAAAGCTATTGATAATTGGCATATTCAGACTATGGACGATTTAGTGACTCTGGCAAGCACTCTCTACGATCGTCCTTTGGCTAAAATAATTTCTCTAGTAAAACCAAAAATAAAGTAATTATTGGATATCAAGGGGTAGTTGTGCGCCTATAATCGTCTCTTGATATTTATCGAGATATCCTTTTACCTGTTTCTGCAATTTTTCTGGCATCTGTTCGTCCAACATTGCGTATACGGAACAAAGTATATTAGCGTAAGCCTTGAGGGTGGCTGCAATAGCTTTATACATAGCTAGCTGCCTGTGGTCATCCATCTGTAGTAGTGCTCTTTTCGCGGTACTATGGACAAAGTTACTGAAAATGGAATATTCCCCATCAAGTAGGTCGGAAAAGTCTTGGCCAGCTTCAGCAGCTCGTTTCCAGATATTGCCATGATCAAGTTGACTCTTATTTGCATTGGGGTCATTCGCTAGGTCAAACCAACTGAGTGCTACTGAGGGTCGCTCAGTAATTGGTTTTGATGATAAGTACGCTGCATCAATTACATTCTCTACGATTGCCCTTACTCCTATTGATGCCAGCAATACTTTATTATCCTTGGCTGCGCCGATAATGTCATGACCGAGTTCAGCGCTCCCTACAGAAAAGTTCTTTAAATATGCGCAATATGCAACTTGATCACTATTACCGCGTGGAAGCTGGTCAATTTTGTCCGTCAGGATAATTCCCGCTTTCAGTAACTCATCTAAGATCTCTCTAGAATCATCGAAAAATACTTTCTTTTCTACGCCGTTGATATCCACTGCTTGTTCTTTGTTCATTAACTTTATTATATAACAACTGGCTTGTATCTTTGATCCTCCTATTTCGTGTGAGGATTGTTGTAAAAAGCATAATTAACATAAATCAATGTTGACATTTGATATATTGTACGACGTCAATAGTTTTAGACAGCATCAACTATTTTAAGACAACACAGTCTTCGCCGAGTAATTTTACAAGTTCTCCAAGTAACTCATCACTACCATCAATGCGGAACGGTAGTTTAATTGCCGACTTTTTCCCAGCCCCAAGGACAAGGACAATGTCGGTATTACCAGCAAACTCCCCGCAGGTTCTCTTTAAGGCAAGGAGTGCTTCGTGGTTATCTGGGTCCTTAATGTGGACAAAGAGTTTCTTTACTGGTGGAATATCCATAATCGGGCGAGGCGGAGGTGCGGTCACCTTCTTTTCTTCGGGCATAGTTGATGCTGGGGCACTAACGCCGCCACCGGTCCTCTTTGCTTTATATTCAGCCACTCTCATCGCCTTCACTTTTGAACTCATCTTTGGTGCTTCCATTTTTCGTCCCGTTGATTCATAGGTGTGAAGCTCACCATCCGTCACTTCAACAATCTCCTCTGCAATCACCTTGGCGTCATCGCTAAGATTGCCATCCCTATCCCTAGCACTAATTTTGCCTCCTACACGAATAACCGCATCTTGTACCAGCTTCGCGCCAACTTGTTCGTAGAGATTAGGAAAGACAATGATTTCACCTTCACCCGTCTTATCCTCGATGGCGACAAAAGCCATCTTCGTTCCTGACTTCGTAACAATCGTCCGAACAGAGTTAATAATACCACCGACAGTCGCCTTCTTTCCGTCGACATCAGAGGTAACACGAGACAAAGAAATAGTCTGCTCTTCAAAATACGTTGCATACCTATCCAACGGGTGAGCGCTGATATAAAGACCCAGTAGCTCGCGTTCCCACATGAGTTGTTCCTTTTCGGTGTGCTTCGCTGGAGCAGTTTGCATCGTGACAGTCGGTCGAATGCTCTCGACTTCCGTCATTCCGCCAAAGAGGTCTGTCTGTCCACTCAACGCTTCTTTTTGGACCTTACTTGCAAATGCCTGAACTGTTTCTAGATTATATAGAAGATCCGAACGGTCACCAAACGCATCAAATCCACCCGTCTTAATGAGGGAATCCCAGGCCTTTTTATTAAACTTAGCTGTCGACACACGCTTCGCGAAATCTTCAACCGTTGCGAATGGACCATCTTCACGAGCTCTCAGTATTTCTTCAACAGCCGAGACGCCGACTCCCTTGATCGCCGCCATACCAAAGCGGATTTCGTTCTCATGCGGCACCACCGCAAATTCAACGTATGATTTATTAACATCAGGCGCCAGCACTTTGATGCCCATATGCTTACATTCAGAGATCTCAATCGCAAGACGATCGATATCATCCTGGTCACTTGTCATGAGCGCCGCCATAAAGGCATCAGGGTAATGTGCTTTTAGATACGCAGTCCAGTACGCAATAAGCCCGTAACAAGCTGCATGCGATTTGTTAAAACAGTAGTTTGCGAACTCTTCAAGCTGGGCCCAAAAAAGCTCAGCGACTTTTGGATCCGCGCCACTGTGTTTTACAGCACCTTCAACGAAGTCGACCTTCACTTTACGCATGAGATCAATCTTCTTCTTACCAACTGCTTTACGCAAGGTATCAGCCTGGCCACCAGTAAATCCACACCAATCTTTCGAGATCTGCATGAACTGCTCCTGGTAGACGAGAATACCGTAGGTGCTGCTGAGCGCGGGTTCCATTCCCTGGTGTAGATATTCAATTTTTTCTTCACCATGCTTTCGTTTAATAAAACTATCAATAAACTGCATTGGGCCAGGACGGTACAAGGCCACCATCGCGATAATATCCTCAAACACTGTTGGTTTAAGCTCACGCAAATAGCGCTTCATACCAGCAGATTCAAGCTGGAAAACGCCGGTTGTATCGCCACGTTGTAGCAGCTCAAAAGCAGGAACGTCATCAAGCGGTATCTTTGTGAGATCAATCTGGTCCTTATACACTTTCTTAATAATACGAAGCGCATTATTAATGGTCGTAAGGTTTGAAAGGCCTAAAAAGTCCATCTTAAGAAGACCAAGCTCCTCTACCTCGCCCATCGGAAACTGCGTTGAAACAACTCCCTTTTGTGCCATTTCGAGTGGTAGGTACTTAACAAGAATATCCGGTGCAATCACCACGCCACAGGCGTGAACACCATGTGAGCGAATTGTTCCTTCGAGACGGATGGCGTAGTCAAAGACCATCTTAGCAGTCGGATTTGAATCGTACTCTTTCTTAAGATCAACGTCCTCTTTCACGCTGACCTTAAGTGGGATATGACGGCCTTGGGCTGGCGGAGGAATCATCTTAGAAAGACGGTCCGCCTCAGCATACGGCACTTGAAGCACCCGAGCCACATCACGCACTGCTGCACGAGCAGCCATCTTACCAAAGGTCACGATGTTAGATACGCGGTCTGCACCATACTTATCAGAACAATACTGGATGACCTCATCCCGCCTCGTATCCTGAATATCGACATCAATATCCGGCATGCTAATGCGATCCGGGTTCAAGAAACGCTCAAAGAGAAGACCGTATCGTAACGGGTCAAGGTCTGTCACACTCAGAGCATAGGCAATAATAGAGCCAGCCGCACTTCCACGTCCTGGGCCAAATATAATGCCACGCGACTTGCCCCAGTTAATAAAGTCCTGAACGATCAAGAAGTATCCGTTATAGCCCATTTTATCGAGTACTCCAAGCTCCATATCAAGTCGTTCGAGCTGTTCTGGTTCTAGAATAAGACGAATATCTTCAATAGATAGCTGCTCAGCCTCATCAGGCGTCTTTCCCGCATAACGACGAGCCATGCCGCGATACACCAGTTTATCGAGATAGGACTTTTCACTCTCACCATCTGGTACAGGAAATGTTGGGATAAGAATGCCACCAAGCTCAATCTCAACATTACAACGCTCAGCAATACGTTTCGTGTTTCGAATTGCTTCTGGATGTGTTTTGCCCCAACGTGAAATAATATCGTTAGGATCAGTGACATGGAGCTCGAAATCCTTAAGGCTCATGCGCTTCTCATCAGCAAGGAATGATCCCGTACCGACACAAAGAAGAATTTCATGCGCCTCCTGGTCGTCGTGCGTAAGATAGTGGCCATCACTCGTAACAACACAAGGAATATCGAGCTCCTCTGAAAGCCGCTCGAGATGCTTATTAATCCCCACCTGCACATCCCATTTTGCAGGACAATCTGGATGCCCGTGATCCTGGAGCTCAAGATAGTATCGATCGCCAAAGAGAGACTTGTAGTAGCTTGCAACCTTTTTGGCCTCTTCGTAATTATCGATACGAAGTTGTTCTCCAAGTTCACCGCTAGCACAGGCAGAAAGAGCGATGAGCCCCTCATTGTATTCCTCAAGCAGCTCATGGTCGATACGCGGTTTGTAGTACAGTCCTTCAAGATTCGCTTTTGTCGAAAGCTGCATAAGATTACGATACCCGACATCATTCATCGCAAGTAGGATAAGATGGTATCTCGCTTTATCCTTTGCCGGGTCACGATCATGACGTGATCGAGCGGCAACATAGGCTTCCATTCCAATAATAGGTTTTACCCCAGCATCCCGACTTGACTTGTAAAAGTCAATCGTACCCGACATCGTCCCATGGTCAGTCATTGCCACTGCTTCCATGCCAAGCTCTTTGATCTTACCTACAAGATCCGGAATTTTACTGAGCCCATCCAAAAGACTATGGTGAGTATGATTATGCAAGTGAACATAATCAGCAGTCGTTAGTTCCGTAGATGACGAAACATCTGGTTTTGTTGCTACAGCCTCCATACTATGTATAGTATAGCGAGAAAAAGCATACTTTGTCTGTAGTAAAATTAGCTTGAGCGGTGTTTCATAGCGTCGGTAACGCCATTAATGAAATGCGCCAGAGGCGGAAAAAGATCACCAAAAATACTAAGGAGCCATATGATGAGAGCAACGAGAAGTGTACCTCCGAGAACACTTCCTAGGCCAAAAAAGATACCTCGAATAAAGTTCATTTTATAAATAGAGACCCTACTACGATTAAAATCATAAAAGAGATCTTCGATCATTGACTGACGCGCACCGCGCTCATTATCCGCCCTTACCCTATCTATAACAAGAGAACTCCTTTTCTTTGACATACAAAATTACTTCTCTTTTGCCTCTTCGTTCTTGAAAGCATCGACAGCTCGGCGTGTTCTTTCCTGAATATCCTTTGCTTTTTCTTTCGTTTCATCGGCGGTGTCTTCAGCGTACTCTTTTACTGAATCTGCACGTTTCATCGCATCCTTTTTAAACTCATCCGCCTTCGCCTTTAGATCCGCTCGAGTATCCTTACCCGACTTTGGCGCAGTTAATAGCCCTGCGACTATGCCAGCAACAGCTCCAATGATCGCACCGACTGCAAATTTTCCTTTAGACATAACGCTACTCCTTTCCTTTTTTCTTCTTAAATAGATCAAAGATTTTACGTCCAGCATACGCGGCAGCTTTGGCGCTCCCAAAACTCGTAATAGCCTGTTCGATATGGCCAGCTGTCCGTTCTGCAGATTTTGTAATAGTTTTAATCTGCTGTGTCACCCTAATCAGCATAACAATAAGAAAAATACCGAGTCCAAGAAAAGCAACAAGACAGAGTGAAAGAATTATAACCAGAATCTGCGCCCAATCCATGTATCAAGCTCCTTCGTTAGGAATAATGACAGGAGATTTTGTATCACCTACTTATAGTATAGCACTTCCGTTATAGCTAAGGTGGACCAGTAAGAGTTTCCGCATTCGTCTTCGATAACGCCAATTCATCAATAATGCCGTTACACATCCAGCATGCCACTACATCTCTAAGAGGGTGAAATCACTTTTCATCCTTTTGGAATCATCAGCATGAACAATACATTCATGTAAGTGATCAACAAGCTGACCACCTCAGACAGAGAGACCGACGAGGTGTGGTGCCTATGCAAGCGCACCACACCCAGTCAGCCATCATTCAGATTACTTGAAGGGATTCTCGATATACCAGCGGGGGTCGATCCCTGTTCGACGCCGAAAACGTCCCCAGGACCACCGGAGGTATAGCCAGCGAAGCGGCTTCTCGAAGAGGAAGAAGAGCCCACAGAATCCGAGCACAGCCAACATGACGTATAGAGCGTCGGGTGCCGCCGCCACTAGAATGTGGGACATCCTTACTCTCCGATCGTGAAGATAGCCGGGTTGACTGTCCCCTTGGTGGAATTCGAACCCCAGTAAGCGTTGTGCAGTCGCCGCAGCTCAGCACCATGCACCCAGCACTGGGTGAGCAAGTGCGTCGCGACACCCTGACTGAAGCCGGACATGCCTTCGAGGTCAGCCTCGAAGGATGTTGACTCCCAGATCTCCGCGAGCGTCTTACCCTCGGAGATCTCCAGTTGCATCATACGCGCCCACCGCTCAGCGTAGTCGAGGATGCCAGCCCCGTAGGACGAACCCCTGTTTGTCGCCTCTGCAGCGAGCCAGCCCTCCCGATCGGAAAACTCCATCTCAGGAGCGTCGACCATACGAGCCGTTACTCTGTTGCGCTTTTCCTCTTCCTCAGCCCTGTATCGTGCATCGATTTCGGCACGACGCCGCTGGTTCTCAGCTTCGATCCGAGCATCGCTCGCCAATTCCTTGGCGGAGAGCGTACTCTTCGGACGTGGCCCGATGATCGGATGTTCCCCAAGGTAGCCTGACATCGCCCGACGCCAGTCGCGCAGGATGAGTTTCGCATTGGAGCCGGGCTCGACAGCCACGATCACATCGTTGAAATCGAAGCTGATCACCATCTGCCGAGTGGCGGCAACCTCGATCGCCAAACGGATGATGGGGTCGATGGTTGTGCCCGGAGCGGCGATATACACGCCGCTGACGTCGGTCTCGTAAAAATCACCCCTGTACATTCAAAGCCTCTCTTCATGGTAAGCGGCCTCCCAGGTTGACACCTGGCGTATCTGTCTGAGATACGAGATGAGGTCTTTATACTCAGTAACTCTCAGCATAAAGGCCCTACCTCGTATTCAGTCTGCTTGTCTATGTGCTTTGAAGACTCTCACCTCAACAAAACTACATTCATTCTACAGATACTTATTATTTATCTCAACCATAGACACTATGATGTGCAACATAATACAACATGGCTAGTACATATAGCCATGTTGTATGAGTATTTAGATACGAAGTTATTACAATTTCGACTGAATATGCTTCATGAGGTCAGGACCAAGTTCTTTGTGAGCAAGACCAAAATCGATCACCGTCTTAAGGTATTCGAGTTTATCTCCAGTATCATAATATGATCCACCCTTCACCTCATATGCATAATGGTCATGACCGTCGTTGATCATTTTTTGCATAATTGGCTGAAAGGTAAATTCACCTATGCCGTCGAATTCATTTTGTGCTGTTTCGAGATAATCAAAAAAAGCGCCGTTCAGTAGGTAGCTGCTAACAGACGCTAGATCGGATGGCGTAGCATCTTTACCTGGTTTCTCAACAATATGAGACATCTTGATAAGACCATCCCGAATTGTCTCGCCCGCAGCAATACCATAGCGATCGTACTCTTTTTCATCTACCACCTTCTTGCAAGAAAGTACTGCACCGCCTCCTTGTTGTATGTGAACGTCGATCATCTGCTGAAAACGACTAGGAGAGGCGACAAAGAAGTCATCCGCCCATGTGTAGATAAAAGATTCATCGTTACTAATTAAGTGTGCAGCACTCATAAGAGGAGTAGCGTTGCCATAGGGGCCTTTTTGGCGAACGTAAATAAAGTTAGCGAGATTTGAAAGACGCTCGAGTTCATCGATATAGTGTTTCTTTTTCTCACCGCCAGCTCGAAGATTCGCAAGAAGATCTTCATTTGGCATGTCAAAATGATCTTCAATAGAACGCTTGTTGCTGCTTCCAACAATAATGATGTCCTTTATACCGGCCTCAACAAGCTCTTCGACGACATATTGAATGATAGGCTTATCGATAAGGGGAATCATTTCCTTTGGCATCGCTTTCGTCTGAGGTAAGAATCTCGTACCGAATCCTGCTGCAGCAATAATCGCTTTAGTTGGTTGCTTCATTAGTTAATCTCCTTTTTCTGTAACTCTTTCAGTTGATCATACGCGGCTAAAACAGCACAGGGATGGATCGTTCCGCCACCCTTAGCTGAGGCAATGAATACATCTATTCCCGTTGGCCCGACACAGTGCCAAGACTCCATACTTCAGTTTATAGCCTTTCCCTAATGAGCTTTTGGGCAAGCGCAGGATTCGCCTTGCCTTGTGATTTCTTCATAACTTGCCCGACTAAGAAACCGATGACTTTGTCATTACCATTTCGGATATCCTCAATCGCCTTACTGCTTGCCGGATCTGCAAGTACTTCGTCTACAATGGCCGCGATAGCACCTTCGTCACTTACTTGGATTAGGTTCCGTTCTTCAGCAATAGTACGGGCCGTTTTATCACTTATTAAAAGCTCTAAGAAAACTTCTTTTGCAGCAGTACTACTAAGCTCATTTTTCTCTACCATCCCAGATAGTTCAATAAATGCATCTGATGTAAGACTTACAGGAACAGCGGCAGACGCTTCAGATGAATCATCCTCAGCATGACCAAGTGCACTCGAAAACCAGTGAGCTACACGTTTCGCCGTCTCATTACCCGCTTTTTCCTGGATCAGCGTTACGAGCACAGCATATGCTTGAGTTGAGAGTAACGAATCAACAACCGATCGATCAAGTTCCAAACTCGCCCATTTAGCTCGAAATTCAGGTGGAAGCATTGGGAGAGCCGCTTGTATTTCTTCAATTTCAACATCGCCAAGGACAATTGGTGGAATGTCTGCATCAGGCATGTAGCGATAGTCTTGAGCATCTTCTTTGGATCGTTGCGAAGATGTCGCTTGTTTCGCCTCATTCCATCCACGCGTTTCCTGGACAACGCGCTCACCTTTTTCTATCAATTCGATTTGGCGACGGAACTCGTATTCTGCAGCTTTCTCAACACTACGGAAAGAGTTAAGGTTTTTTACTTCAGCCCGAGTACCTAATTCTTTAGAGCCCTTTAGAGCCACGGAAACATTTACATCAAAACGCATATTACCATGGTAGAGATCACCGAACGTAACACCAGCATAGGTCATCAATTTATGAAGTTCGCTGGCATACGCCTTCGCACCTGCAGCTGAATGGATGTCTGGTTCAGAGACAATCTCAATAAGAGGTGTACCGGCACGATTGAGATCAACTAGGCTATAGTCGCTATAGTGAGTAAGTTTACCGGCATCTTCTTCCATATGTGCGTGGTGAATTCGAACGCGAATCGTTGTTCCATCGTCCAGAGGAGCATCAACATAGCCTGCGAGAATAATCGGGTTGTACATTTGCGTCGTCTGGTATCCCTTAGGGAGGTCAGGGTAGAAATAATGCTTACGATCAAAACGACTGACACGAGCTATTGGCGCATTAAGCGCTTTGCCTGCTTTAATAGCAAGGTTCACTGCCTCACGGTTAAGAATTGGTAGCATACCGGGAAGACCGAAATCGATAGGACTTACCACACTATTTGGATCTTTATCGCGTGCATCGTTATCAGCACCGCTAAAAAGTTTTGTTGCAGTTGCCAGCTGTACGTGACATTCGATGCCGATTGTCATTTCATAGGTATCAAGAATTTCATCAGTAATCATTAAATTGCTCCTAGATCTTTTAGCGCTTGTCTAAAGCTTGCCAGTGCACGACGTGCATCTTCATATTGAATACGGACATCTGGTTCGTGTGCAATCTGATTGCGTACCTTATGCGCTGTCCAAACCGCATTTGCATTACTCCACGATTGCACTGTTTTCATACGCGCACCCATACTTTCGCCCTTATAGCCACGCTCACGGAGCGCTTGATCGAGTAGCTTATCTGCGTTAAGAACGCAGAGTTGATGACTCGCTACATCGTCCCTCGTCAATTGGTTTTCGATAGCCAGCCACTTCATTCGGTATTTTTCAACATCGAGTCGTGTACCACCCTGCTTTGTCAGCGCCATAATTGCAAGGAGAAGCGCGCCAATGAGAATAACTGCAGCAAATACGCTAAGGAACGTTACCATTACTCGTTCATCTCCATAGAGCGAGCGAGCGCAAGAAGAGCCGCATCGCTACGACGAGGTCCAATAAGTTGCACGCCAATCGGTAGTCCCTTCGAACTTACACCGGCCGGAATACTCATTGCTGGAAGTCCAGCAAGACTTGGTGGTACTGTCATTATATCTGCGAGGTACATCTTTACTGGATCCTCCGTGTTTTCTCCCAGCCCAAAGGCTGGTGTCGGCGTAACAGGGCCAATGAGAGCATCGTACGTTTTAAAGAGATCATTATACGCATTAATAAGAAGTGTTCGCGCCTTTTGAGCCTGTAGATAATACGCATCGAAATAACCGCTCGAAAGTACATAGCTACCGATCATGATACGACGCTTGTTCTCGGTAACAAATCCTAGATCTCGAGATTTACCATATAGCTCAGCAAGTGTTTTAGCCTCCTGGTCGCGATACCCATATCTAATGCCATCATATCGACCAAGATTACTACTAATCTCAGCCGGTACGATGATGTAATACATCGCAAGCGCCTGCTTTGCCATCGGGAGACTCACCTCCTCAACAACGTGTCCGGCCTCACGGAGCCTTTCGATATATTCATTCGTCCGCGCTCGCACATCAGCATCGACATCATCGCTCATAAATTCGCGGATAATACCAATTCTTTGATTAGCTATTGCCTCTTGCTTTGGAACAAAGAAATCAGGAAGAGTGACCATATCATTCACATCACGGCCACTCATAATCTGCATAATAAGTTCAGCGTCGGCAACATTTTTCGCAAAACACCCAATTGTGTCTGTACTGCTTGCCATAGCAACAACTCCGTAACGGCTCACCATACCATAGGTAGGCTTTACACCGACAACACCGTTAAAGCTGGCTGGCTGACGAATAGAGCCACCCGTGTCGGATCCAAGAGCGAAGGGAACTACATCAAGTGCAGTAAGAACTGCAGAACCGCCACTACTTCCTCCGGCTACCTTCGTCTGATCAAGAGCGTTCTTGGTTGGTCCAAATGCAGAGTTTTCCGTACTTCCTCCGTGAGCAAAAGCATCAAGGTTTGTTTTGCCTATACAGATTGCTCCCTCGGCTTCTAGCTTTTCGATAGCGGTAGCTTGCAATGGAGCGTCAAAATGCTCAAGCATCCTACTTGCGGCTGTCGTTGGTGCACCGAATGCAAGAAAATTGTCTTTCGCGACAAACGGAATGCCTGCAAGCATCCCGACTTCTTTACCGGCAGCAATAGCCGCGTCAATAGCATCTGCACGCTCAAGCGCACGAGTATCGGTAATACTTAAAAGAGCATGGTATGCTTCCGCACTTTTTGCTTTTTCAATAGCAGTCTCGACAAGACTCCTTGCACTCACGCTCCCACTCTTAACGCCATCAACAAGAGATTGAATTGAACTCATTATAATACCTTTGGAACTTTTACTTGATTGTTTGTAGACGCTGGCGAAAGCGCAAGGAGATCTTCTCGTGTAACGCTCGAATCAATTACGACATCTTCTCGCCAGACATTTTCCAGATCTGAAACTTGGTATGTTGGTTCAACACCTGCCGTATCGAGCTCACTAAGTTGCTCTACATATGTCAATATCTCACCTATATCTTCTTGAAGGCGATCAATTTCGCTATCGGCAAGGTGTAATTTACTTAATTGTGCAAGATGTTGCACATCATCACGAGAAATTTGTGTCATGTTCCCATTATAAACGATGGGAGCGTAAAATTACACCTCATCAACACATCTATTGATACTATTGCAAGGTGGCGACAACTATCTGTTGCATACAGCTACCTATTTCAATCACTCAGTTCGTTCGTAATAAGAACCGGCTTGTCCGAATCTATATAGGCTTGGATATCGATCGTTTGTAAAAAAGCAGGAAGAATAGTATATGTACTCGGCTGTACAAAATCAACATTCTCCACTTCAATTAGTCCATGCGACGTTTTAGAAAGATCTATCATCTCGTAGTCATCTGCATTAGTAATATGAAAGAAAAACTCGAGAAACTCTTTTTTCGTATCTTCAAATTGTTGAATAAAGAGAAGCTTACCAATGACCGGCCTCACTCCTGTTTCTTCAATCATTTCGCGCTCAAGAGCTTCAAAGAGTGACTCACCTCTTTCTAGTCCACCTCCAGGTGTACACCAATAGTCTCGTTTTTGACCGTCCTCGGCCGGCATAAGCTCTTGAGCTAATAGTTTACCGTCTTTAAAAATGATACCCCTTACGGTAATTCTGCGTTCTTTTGACATACGTTGTCCTCATTTAGCTATTAGTACTTTATTTCATTAAGATAGCGCGAGCGGTTCGGCACGTCCGAACGTTAGCGAATAGTGGATCTTTAGAGGATCATATTATCTTTAGTATAGCACCCTTAACAAATACTCAAACAGCGGGCGATCCACTGGCTACTTCCCTCTCGTTTGCAGAAAAGGTATCATATTGACAAAAATATTATTATATGATAATATAAAAAAGTCCGAAAAGATTCGAGCTCTGGAGTAGAATCATGCATTTCGCTCTGTTGCAGACTTCGGCCGTCGCAGCTCAGGCTCAGCCCAACGTCCCCTGGTGGGGCAAGGTCGTCGCCGGCATCCTCCTCATGGTGGTGTCCGGCATCCTGGCCTGGCTGAACAGCCAGAAGAACCTCTTCGGTGAAGACTTCGAGGGCTGGGCCAGCTGGGTCTTCCTCATCCTCACCGTCGTCGGCTTCTGTGTCGCCCTGTGGGGCCTGGGCGTGGACTTCAGCAGTCTCAACAACTGACGCGCCCCCACAACTTCACACCCCCGCTATACGCAGCGCGCGAGCACCGAAAGGGACCCCGCTGCAAACGTAGCGGGGTCCCTTTTTATATAAACAATGAGTGCTATTCGAATCACGTCCCTATAACGCATAAAGATAAAGAGACATGGGCTAACCCCAGCTCCCTCTTTTCAAGAAGGAGCTGGGTGCCTTTCAACACAAGCGGGGCGATTAGGCGAGGCGATCGATCAGGAACTGCTCAGCCTCTCGGGCGAGCGTCTCCGCCACGGCGTCCATGACGAGAGAAGTGGACGCAGCCTGCATCCTCCGCACGAAGTCGTGAACTTCCGGGGCCGGGAGAGTGAGGTGTGCTTCGCCCTCCGGCGAGGTCAGTGTGACCACGATCTTACGCGGCTGAAGAGCTGTGAATCCCGCCTTCACTGCGACATGCACGTCACAGTAACCGACCAGCTGACCGGGGTGCCGTAGCGCTTCGGAGAGAAGCTCACCCGAGAAGACCCACTCCACCGTCTTCTCAGCGCCAGTGTAGGCGATGAGTTGCACGGCGTACGGATCCTCGGTGTTGAAGATGAGATCCACTCGCAGCCGGCATACACGGTGCCCATCAGGGGTCACCGTTCCGGTGACGATTGCGGTGACGATTGCCATCACCGATCCTCCTTGCTCTTATTGCTGATAAAGGCTTATATATAATACTACAATTAGTTTATATTGTCAATTAATATAATAAGACAGCAGCTAACAAAAAGGACGCCGAGGCGCCCCATTTGTTTACGTTGATAGTTCCTACTCCCAGCGGAAGACACGAAAAGCAATAAAGTAGATAATTATGAGCCATACGCCCATAAGTTCAAGTTGCGGCAGTACATCAATCAGGTGTTTCCCTTCTGTCGCAATCAAGCGAATGCCGTCAATGACCGGCGTCAGTGGCAGGAACCCTGAAAGGGTCTGTAGCCAGTCAGGCATAAGGAAACGTGGGAAGAATGTACCAGATAGGAACATCATAGGAAATACAATGATATTAGAAAGCGGTGCTGCTTGCCTTTCGTTCTTCGCCCATCCTCCTAACGCAAGACCGATACCGAGAATAGTCACAATACCGAATACAAGGAATACGGCTAATTCTAGATAGCTACCAACAACCTTAAGATGGAAGAGGGTGATAGCAAAAACGAACATGATCGCTAGTGAGATAAGGCCAATAATAGCCTGTCCGATCATTGTTGCTAGAAAATACTGCCATACCTTGAGCGGTGTTGTACTAAGACGGCGCAAGATTCCCATCTTCTTTAGTTCTGGGAACACATTCACAGGACCAAAGATACCCATACCGATGATCGCAAAGCCAAGAAGGCCAGCGAACGTGTAATCAAATGGCGTCAGACTCCGCTCATTTAACTGTTCAGATGCAACCGTAAATGGAACTTCCGTTTTTACAAACTGAGCATTAATCTGCTTAAACTCGGTATCAAGTACACTTGCAAGCGCTTGGGCAGATTGGGCGTTGTTCTGAGTGTATACAATCTTCGCTTCTCCTGTTGGAATATGGTTAGATTGTACCTCACCAAATGAACTCGGTAGCACAATAGCAGCATCGAGTTCAGAACGGCTCATCTTGTCCTTCGCTTGATCAAGCGTCGTCACACTTTGATTAACCTTGAGGATACTGCTCTTCTCCGATTGTTGAACAAATTGTTGAGCAAATGTCGTCTTTGATTGATTAATAATCGCAACATTAAACGACACGTTGTTATTACCGCTATTAAGACTTCCAAATACCCCCATAAAGATGAGCGGGAAGCCAATGGTGAAGAATAACGCAAGCTTATCGCGAAAGAAGCGTCTCGTGTTGATTTTAACAAATACTAAAACAGTAAAAAGTGACTTTTTCATTATAGTTATCCTTCGCGGAGCCCTTTCCCCGTAAGATCGATAAATACATCTTCGAGGTTAGCTTGCTCGACGTGTTGTTTCTTAGTGAATCCTCGTTTTAGAAGCTGTTGGATAAGATTCTTTGGTGTATCAATTGCAATGATCTTTCCCGAGTCCATGACGGCAATACGATCACAAAGGATTTCAGCTTCATCCATATAATGCGTCGTCATGATAACGCTAATACCACGGTCACGAACTTGCTTGATGAGATCCCATAAATGTCGGCGAGCCTGAGGGTCAAGGCCTGTTGTTGGCTCGTCAAGAAAGAACACCTTTGGTCCATGAACAAGCGCAGTTGTAATACTAAGGCGCTGCTTTTGACCACCCGAAAGGTCTTCGACGTAGTTATTTGCCTTCTCGACAAGATCAACGTCTGCAAGAAATTTCATAACGTCAACTCTCTCGCCATACGCAGCAGCAAACATCTCAACTACCTCGGCAACCTTTGTCTTATCCTGAAATGCTGGCGTTTGTGGTTGTACGCCAATCAAGTACTTAATAGCGGTAGGGTCTTCGGCGACGTCAATGCCGTCAATGATAACTTTACCGTCATCAATCTCACGAAGCGCCTCCATCATTTCAAGAGTTGTCGTTTTACCTGCACCATTCGGCCCTAAAATACCGAATATTTCACCTTTTTTTACCGTAAAACTGACGCCGTCCACGGCTTGCTTCTCACCGTATCGCTTCTTCAGGTCTACTACTTCTATCATAGCTTTCATATCTACCAGTTTACCATAAGGGACAACCCGTCGTTTAATTGCTTTTATTATTTTATACGATGTAGTTAGTCTTGGTCACGCCACTATCTACATGATGTGAAGTACGTATTGCCGTAATGAAAGATAGTAGGAGCTCCACCATACCAAAAGGTTGTCTGCCCATAATCAACCAAAAAGAGACCCGGTATTGTACGAGGTCTCTTTTATTTTGCTACACGATTAGCGGGCGTCGATAAACGTATGAGCACGACCAGACGCACCTGCACGACCAGTACGGCCGATACGGTGTACATAGTCCTCGTAGGTTTGAGGGGTGTCAAAGTTTATCACATGAGTAACATTTGGAATATCAAGTCCACGAGCTGCAACATCAGTCGCAACAAGCACACGAACTCGTTCATCCTTAAATTGCTTTAATGCGCGTTGTCGCTGAGATTGGTTCTTGTTACCATGGATAGCTGCTGAAGGAATCCCACTATTGTCAAGGTGATCGCTAAGACGCTGCACCCCGAACTTTGTCTCACCAAAAACAAGCACTTTTTCATATTCCTTTTTGTTGAGCATTTCCACAAGGATATCGAGCTTCTCTGCCTTATCGCGAACTTCAATAACATCCTGTTCAACGTGATCACTTGTTTCAGATGTGCGAACAGATACTGTTTCTGGATTCTTTAGAAACGTCGTAATAAGCGCGGATATTTCAGGCGTAATCGTGGCACTAAAGAAAAGCGTCTGACGTTCTTGGGGCATTTCACCAATAATCTGGCGAATGTCAGGAAGGAAGCCCATATCGAGCATGCGGTCAGCCTCATCTAGAACAAGTGTCGTCATGTTGTTAAGCTGCAAAATACGTCGTTGCATTAAGTCTTTCAGACGACCTGGTGTTCCAATGATGAAATGTGGACGACGTTTTAGATCACGAATCTGTCGATCAATGTTAACACCACCAACAATAAGCGTTGAGTAAAGACCTAGGCCTCTACTAAATTCACGGAATTGTTCGTCAATTTGCTGAGCAAGTTCACGTGTTGGAGCAATAATAAGGACACTTGGACGTAGCGTAATACCACTCTGTCGTTCGATAATTGGGAGCAAGAAAGCAGCCGTCTTACCAGTACCTGTATTTGCAAGACCAATAACGTCTTTACCTTCGATAATATAAGGGATAGCCTGGTCCTGAATCGCACTTGGTGTGACATAGCCCTTGCTTGAAATGTTGTGATGAAGTTGACTACCAAATGGAAACTCAGCAAATGTATGCTTCGATTCATACACAACTTCATCAGCCTTTGCGACTGCTTTATTGATAAATTTTGACGGGTGGATATATTTTTTTGCTGGTCCACGGTTTCCGCTGCCGCGTCGACCACCACCACTATTACCACCGAAGCGACGTCCGCCACTGGTATTAGGACGGCCTTGATTTGGACGACCGCTTCGTTGTTGTTGAAATGCCATAAGAAATAACCCTTTCGTTATTTACAGTTGATAGCTGTTGCGATCAAGAGAACAGCGAGATGATATTTCGGTGGCAATTCCTTATAAGGGAACGTCTTTGAAAGAGGCTCGACATTCATCGAATGCAATAGCCTTATTTTAGCATAGACACGATACTTTGTCTAGGTCTTTTATAGAAATCATATCAATACCAGATACGGGATGCTCCCTTGGATGCATCACTGCGTAATCTTTGACATTTTATATAATACGTTTTATTATATTATAGTCATTAAGTGCCCTTCTAGCTCAAGCGAGAAGTGATTCCATGTCAGTCGACATCCCCACCCTCAGCACGGGACGCCGCACCGCCCAGATCTTCTACGAAGTATTCCTGGCCGCGGTTGTAGTCGTGGCTGTTGGCGACATCATCCAGAGGAAGGAGAGGATGGTCATTTTAACCATCCATAAGCGATCTCTTACTCGTGTCGCATAGCATCAATAGGCTCAAGACGCGAGGCGCGCCATGCTGGGATAACACCAGCTAAGAAGCCAAGAAGCATGCCAAGGCCAATAATGCCGAGCATTGAAGACAGTGGGAATGTTAGTATTTGCTTTCCAGCAAAACCAGTAAAGATAGTATTAATAAGCACTTTGTTTGCAATAGACCCGAGTGCAATCCCCAGTGCAACGCCTATAACACCTCCCCAAAAGCCTATGCTCATTGCTTCAACAAGAAACAGTGCCAGAATACTTCGGCGACGCATTCCAACAGCTTTTAGAAGCCCGATTTCCTGAGTACGCTCTAAGACTGCCATTAGTAGCGTGTTGACAATCCCTATCGTTGCCGCAAGAAGTGTTAGGCCAGCAAACCCATCCAGCCCTATTTGCACGATCGCAAGTGGATGCTGAAAATGTGAAATGGTATCTTCATGGGTATTTGCCACATATCCAGCCGCCTCAAGATGTGATTTCACTGTAGCACGGTCCTGTGCAGTTGTGCCATCTTTCATAATCGCAATAATCTGATTATATTGTGACGCACCCCCGTACTGCGCTTGACTCATGGCGTCAATATCTTGATAGGAAACAAATGCACCTGGCGTATGGAGCGTATCTGGTAATATACCGACAATAGTAAGCGGATAGTCCTGCACGCTTTCTTTACCGGCCACGTGAATGGTCACCTGTTTCCCAAGAAGACCACTCGCCGAACTAGCTCCAAATGTCGAAACATACGGATACGGTAGAACGATTTCGTGCTGATCGTTAGGAGATGGAAATCGACCCGCTGCAAGATCACTCACATCACCAGGAAATGCTGACTGCACGCCAATCTGATATTTTGTACCGCCGTTATATTGAATATAGGAAGGTGATACGTTCGTGTAATCAGCATAGGCGGCTGCAACATTCGGCGTAGCCTGGACGGCCGATAGATCATTTTGGCCAAAATAGACACTTGTCTTTTGCGTTGGATCATACTGAAGCACTCCAGCACTGCTCTGTTCCTTGGTGTTACTCGGAAGAGTGACTTCAATAATATTCTGCGCGCCATATGCCCCAAGCTGCGTATTGATGTACGCCTGCAAACCTTGGCCAAATGCCGTCGTCATCGCAAGTGTCAATGTGCCGACGACAATCGCTGTTACCGTAAGGACTGTCCTTACTTTCGTACGACGTAGGTTCCCTTGCGCTGATGCTATGTAATCTAGAAATCTCATTATACAATTACTCCGTCCTTTAGATGAATCTGTCGATCGCAAAGCTCAGCGATATCGTTGTCGTGCGTCACAATAATAAGGGTTACTTTTTCTTTTTTATGAAGCGACAGAAGAAGATCCATGATCTGCTTTGCAGTATCTGAGTCAAGATTGCCTGTTGGTTCATCTGCAAAGATGATCTGAGGTGCATTAACGAGTGCTCGGGCAATAGCAACTCGCTGCTTCTGACCACCAGAGAGATCATTCGCTTTATTATGTTGTTTGTCCTCAAGCCCTACTTTTACAAGCATAGCTTTTCCGATTCGCTCTCTATATCCTGGACGAGCACCCCTGACCTTGAGAGGAAGTGTCACGTTATCTAAAACAGTCATAGCAGGCTGTAAGAAGAACTGCTGAAATACAAATCCGACGTTCTTATTATGAAATGTAGCCATAGCAGCCTCACTCATATCAGATAATGTTGCATCACCATAGACTATCTTACCCTTGCTTGGACGATCCAACCCTGCAAGAAGATGCATCAATGTAGATTTACCAGATCCCGATTTACCTATGATAGCGACGCTTTCGCCTGCTTTTATATCAAGATCAATACCACGGAGTGCAATATAGGCGTTTTCTTTCTTCCCATAGGTCTTATGGACATCGTGTGCGCTTAGCATACCTACCTCACTATTATCGTTATTAAAAGAGTTACCACGAAGAGACCAACGAGGGTTGCTGCAGCCATATAGGTCAGCCTATCTTCTCGCTTCTCAACCTCCTTAAGAGAACGTGCGCTAATCACAACATCACCGTTTGACGCTGTGGCGACAATCGTCGCAAACCGATATCCACCCTCTGTTTCCCATGTGAATCGAAGTTCACCTTGAGTTAGGGCATCTGCAAACGTACCCTTTGGTGGTAGGGGTGTTTGTCCATTCAGTATTGCACCACTCGCAAGAACAGCTGCATTCTTATCAACCACAATCGTAAACGGCGCAAGACTCGTTGACATATCTACTTTTGTTGTCTGGACTAGAGACGAAGGCGATGCCCCTCGATCAAGTTGCGCTACTGCGTCCTCGGCCATTTGTATTTGTGGATCATTTGCGTCCGCACGATATTGCTGCTGCACAGCAATATAAGCGAAGCTTACAAGACCGATTGCGACAATCATCAGCCCAAGCCAATTAGCTAAAGGCGACGACTTCATATTCTTCAATGTATATACTATTTTATTCATACAATCAGTATGGTTCGACGATGTGAATTCCCTATGAAGATATTCTACATAGTAATGACAAATTTCAGACCTGGATTGGTATTCCTAGCCTCAATTGTCCACGAATGGGATACGACTATTTCATAGACAATAGCAAGACCAAGCCCCAATCCGCCGCTTCCCTGAGTCCTCGCTTGATCGACTCGAAAAAATCTCTCAAACAAATCGGCGAGGTGCTTTTCGGGGACTCCTACCCCGTTATCGCTGACAGCTAAGTGCATACCGTCAAAAGAGACCTCGATGGCAGTACCCTGCGAATAACGGATTGCATTCTCTATAAGGTTCGTCAACATCTGCTCAAACAGCTGAGGATCAGCCACGAGAGAATCTGCCGCACCTATGAGTGCAAGGGTAATACCTTTTTGTTGCAATTCTTTCTGATAGAGTAGATAAAGCTTATTAAACACCTTATGTAGCTGTAGCGATTTAGGAGATACCCGAAAGGCAGACGACTGAACACGTGCATACTCCAGCAACCCTTGCGCTAAATTATTGAGTCGTTGTGTTTGCTCAAGAAGGAGCTCGATATGGGCAGTGTCTTTCTTAATAAGACCGGCGCGCATACTTTCTAGTTGTCCAATCAATATCGTTAATGGCGTGTTTAACTCGTGTGCCGTATCGGAAATAAGGTGCTTCCTCAGATCCTCCTCACGCGCCAGTTGCTCACTAAGTATATTCACCTGTGCAACGATCGTATCAAACTCTTTAATCTCTGCAGGCGGTAGTGTTACTTTCCCTCGATTCCTCGTGAGCATGCTAACTGCATCCTCAAGTCGCTTAATAGGTTCTGTAATTTGTCGTGCAGCGAGTATACCAATAATAATTGGAGTAAGGATTCCTAGCATCAAAAGAACAAAAAGACGTGTTGCCCCTCCCGAATGCCCAATACTTTGATAGAGAAGAGCAATCATTCCCGTAGAAAAAAGCAGAACCGGACCTACTATAATAATAAGGAGCGCAATTCGTATTGCAAGTCTTCTAAACACCGCCCTCTCCTTTAAATACATAGCCAGAACCTACAACCGTTCGTATATAGCGTGGATGAGACGGATCTTTTTCAATAAGGCTTCGGATGGCTTTTATATGCGCATCGATCGTTCTGTCATATATATCGTGTGTTGTAGGATCATTATATGCTTTACTCATAAGCTGTGTTCTCGTTTGCACTTGATTTGGATGTGAGGCAAGAGCGAGTAAGAGATTAAACTGTGTCGTTGTCAGCACAACCTCGCGACCCTCTATTTGCACGCCCATTGTTTCAGGATCCACCGTGAGAGCTCCGAACGTTAATATATTCCCTTGATGCCTGTGAAGTAAGGAACGAACACGTGTCACGAGAACCTGCGGGTTAAATGGCTTCTTGATATAATCATCAGCGCCACAGGCAAACCCTTCGAGTTCATCCTTATCACCTTGTCTTGCCGTAACAATGATAATTGGCACTTTCGACTCGCGCCGCACCCTTTTACAAACCTCAAATCCGTTTAACCCAGGCAAGTTCACATCAACAAGTAGTAAATCAGGACTGTAGATATGGAACATATCGACCGCATCAAGTCCATTTACCGCCTCGTAGACGGTACATCCAGCTTTTTCAAGAAACACTTTTTCTACCTCTCGAATTGAGGCTTCGTCTTCTACAATGAGAATCTTCATGGCTCGTAGTATACCTTTACCGTGTGAATTTAGCATGAATCAGCGTAATATATCGATTGTTGAGTCGGTTCACTACAGCTTAGACTTTAAGTCGCTAATCATATCACGTAGCTCTGCTGCTTTTTCAAACTCGAGATTAGCACTCGCAAGCTCCATTTGACCCGTAAGGTCTTTAATGAGCGTCTTATATTCGTCTTTTGGAATTTTCTTAAGGTCAAGCTTTGGAACTTTATCTTTATCCTTATCAGGAATAAGTGCTCGAAGTCCCTCATCGATTTCTTTATCTATTCCCGTAGGAATAATACCGTGTTCGGTGTTATATGCCTCCTGGATACCACGACGACGATTTGTTTCATCGATAGCAGCCTGCATGGAACGAGTAATGGAATCGGCATACATATACACCGTTCCTTCCTGATGACGTGCGGCGCGTCCAATTGTCTGGATAAGTGCACTTTCGCTACGAAGAAATCCTTCTTTATCTGCATCCATAATAGCAACCATACTCACTTCAGGAAGATCGAGCCCCTCCCTCAGTAGGTTAATACCAACAAGCACATCGTACACTCCAAGACGAAGGTCTCTAAGGATGTCTCCACGCTCGAGTGTATCGACTTCACTGTGAATATAGGCCGTTTTAATGCTTAGTTCCTGTAGATACGTTGAAAGATCCTCAGCCATACGCTTCGTGAGCGTGGTTACAAGAATACGTTGCTTCCTTGCAATACGCTCATTGATCTCGGCAATGAGGTCGTCAATCTGTCCTTTCGTTGGACGAATAATAATCTCCGGATCAAGAAGACCCGTTGGGCGAATAATCTGCTGTGCTGGTTCTGGGCTATGCTCTAACTCGTACACACCTGGTGTTGCCGAAACGTAAATTGCCTGATGGATATGCTTATCAAATTCTGCGAACATTAACGGTCGGTTGTCGAGTGCAGACGGAAGGCGAAACCCATGTTCAACAAGCACTTCTTTTCGAGCCCGGTCGCCATTGTACATACCACGTACCTGAGGAAGGCTTTGGTGACTTTCGTCTACAAGAAGTAAAAAATCATCCGGAAAATAATCAAGGAGTGTTGCCGGTTGCTCGCCAGGTTCTCGATTGGTGAGATATCGACTGTAGTTCTCGATACCCTTTACGAAACCAGTCTCTTCGAGCATCTCGATATCATACTTTGTTCGCTGCGAAAGACGCTGAGCCTCTAAAAACTTATCGTGTTTCTCAAACCATTCAAGTCGCTCACTAAATTCTCGTTTAATACCTTCAATAGCCCTCTTGGTCTTTTCTTTTGGTGTCACATAGTGACTACTTGGAAAAATATGACAGCTCGAAGGCTCATCAAGAATTTCACCAGTTAATGGATCAATCTGCGTGATACGATCGATGTCATCCCCAAAGAATTCGATCCTGTATGCTAGATCACTCCCAGCTGGAAAAACGTCAACAACATCACCCTTCACACGAAAGGTGCCACGATGAAAATCAATGTCATTCCGTTGGTATTGAATATCTGTCAGCTGACGTACGAACTTGTCCTGTTGACGACGCTCGCCTTTCCTAACATCAATCGACATTTCAGAATAATCATCAGGTGAACCGATGCCATAGATACAGCTGACACTCGCTATAATGATCGTATCTCGTCTCGTGAGAAGTGCACTTGTTGCTGCATGCCTAAGACGATCAATTTCGTCGTTAATCTTGCTGTCCTTTTCGATATAGGTATCACTACTCGTGATATAGGCCTCAGGTTGATAATAATCAAAGTAGCTTACAAAATAATGAACCTCGTTCTCTGGAAAGAACGATTTAAATTCGCTATATAATTGCGCGGCGAGTGTTTTGTTGTGCGCAAGAACGAGAGTTGGAACCTGACGATCTTGAATGATATTTGCCATCGTAAAAGTATTATGCACAAAATAGCTACCCGCAAGAAATGTCTGGCCGTTTGGTACCGCAAGATCATATACCATTTCTTTTACAGATCTCTTTTCCTCAATTGTGTGAATGGGCGACCAATAGAGGCGTGCTAAATCTCTTAAATGTTGAAGATAGATGGCGTCCTCAGTATTGACACGATGGATAAGATACTCAAGCATTTTTATTGCCTTCTTTCTCGAAGGCAATCGTCGACCGGCGTAGTACATACTGACCATAGATCGACTTACCTCCACAACATCTGCAAGCTCTCGCTGTAAAATACCGTATTTGTTTGCAAGGATTGCGATACGATCGTATGGCCACGCAAATACATCAACGTTAGTGTTACTCATCTTTGAGTTGTTGAGCAGTTCACGCAGTGCATCGTCCTTGCGCTGCAACCCGAAACCAATATAATCCGCATATTGCTTCAGATCGTTAAAACCAGTCACAGAAACAACCCAGCATGGTCGTTGTTCTCCCTTATGGATGACCTTCTTTGTTCGGATACGTGCATGGATACCAAAACGCAACAATGCGCACTGGATATCGCTTACAAGCTCATGGCTTGAGGATGTTAAGGCGATCGTACCTGATTGAACCCAGCCATCCCCCGCAAAGACACCACTCAGTAATTGTCCTAGTTGTACGTTATCACACTGAGGCCAAAAAGCAGGAAGATGTTTACTTGCAGCCCCCTTACCACACCACGCTTCAAAAAGCTTTGCTACCGTCGTTCCTGATATCTGATAATCATATTTTTTGAGTCGTTTTACAATTGGTCGACCAAACTGATTAGCACCCTGCATGAATTCTTCTGCTATTGTGGCGTCTCCAGTCGAAAGCGTAATATACCCCTTACTCACACATCCTTCTGCCACGAATAAGCCTATTATTCGTAATAACTCACGACTAGCTGGCAAAATAACCGGTATGCTTGCCGTACGTTTAATCGACCCGAGAGTATCACCACGTGCCATCATGGACGGTCGTTGCCATCGGATATAATCAGATAGGGTAATTCGTTCACCCGCATTCTGTACACGCCACGCCTTCTGTCGCCCCAACATAGCCATCTCATGCGTACGCACTGATTTTGGTGCAACGTAATAATCATCCTCAGGTAGCCAATGACGTACGTCGATATACTCGAGTGAAACCGGTAATGCCGGTAACGTATCAGGTATAGGCAGCCAATCTCCTACCCGCAACTCAGAGCTCGGCAATAGCATCATCTCACCATCACGTAGGATGTATACATTATGACTATCCGTAAAGGTGTTCTCGCGTCCACAGCTTGTCATTACTCGAAATAAAGTCCCATCATATACATGCCGAGAGACTTCTTCGATACCCTCAGTCGAGACGAAACCGGTTTCAGGTTGAACAGCTATCGTATTAATTGAGCCATTCAAAGACCGCACCTGGGTCCCTTCTTTTACTTTCGCAAGCGAGCTCGAAAATAACATATCGAAAGTTTCAATTCTATCGTATATAGCCACACCGTTGCGTTCCAAGAGTACCTTCGTGTCGCCTACGACACTCTTACCCGAACCAGTCACACCAAGAAGTGTCTGCTCACGCTCACCATTATTAAGCCCAGCTATAAGCTGAGCAATAGCTGTAGGCTGATCTCCAGTCGGCTGGTATTTTGTTTTAAGACGGAATTCTTGACTCATTCCCTTTATTATACCCTGTTAGAGAAAGCGACGAAATAGACTAAATTGCAGTACGCACTATTTAACCGAGTCCGGCTCGTTTAGCGCTCACCTGGCTATCTTTACCATCGTCAATAAAATCAGCATAGCGACGATCAAGTGCTTTTATGATTGAATCAACCAGTCGAACTGGATTAGTGTCATAGATAATATCTTTTGCGCCTGGCGCCTCGATATGTTCGAGTAGTGTCTTTGTAAAATCAGCAAGTCCACCGCTCCCCAAAAGAACCCCACACACCTTACGACTTTCTAACGCCGTTGATAGTTCGTGCAGGCTGCCCATTCGACCACCAACAGTAATAATGGCGTCACAACTTCTTACAAGATGCACATCTCGACCAACATAAGCCATACCAGTAAAGTTAATGTAATCGAATTCCTTCGTTGGAAGACGATACGTTGCAACGTGTTCCCTAAAAGATGATGCAGGAGAAAAACCAACGGAAAGACCACGAGGAGTAGGGACGCTTACTACACCTTTAGCGGCATAGTGCGGTAATCCAACCGTTGCCCCTGTCAGAAGTGTTTCGCCCCTTTCTGAAATTGCCTTACCTAGCTCAAATGCAAGCTGATGCGCGGTATGAACCGTGTCGCCACTCGCAGCCCCAGACACACAGATCTGATATCTCATTACACCTTCCCGACTTTCAGCTTCTCTGGAGCAACCATATCGTTATCGAGCTGTTGTAAGATTTGGTGCTCTAAATTAGGGAAACTCATATATGTCGCAAAGATCTCATTCCAGAGACTCTCACGCATATGGTAGACGTATCGTGTTTCATACGTCTCTTTATTTGAATATGCGAGACTGACATCAATAAGGTTAAGCGATACAGGAGTTCCTTCGGGTGTGTTAAAGCCAACATAATCTCGGTCTCTCCAGAATCCAAGTTCAGGGTCTATCTGATAGAGGAGATCTTCAGCGCGTCGCCAATGAAGATCTTCAGGCTGCACGTGTGGCTCAAACACTTCAAGATGTGACTCGTCCTTTAATTTACCAAAGTAACGTTGAATCACGCGCCAGTGAATATACTGGCCGGCCATTTGGCTTGCGTTACCTGGATCTGCAATGAGCGTATTTACAACAATCTCACCAAAGTTCTTTTTGTGAGATTGGAATTTAAAGAACGTCGAGTATAGCTTGACTTCATTCATGTAATGAAGAAGGAGTGGCAGACTCTTAAGAGCGAGACCGCGCATATGTTCGGCATGCATAGGTACAACAACAATAACACCAAGTTCTTTTGTGTGAGTGACATTATGTAATTTCTTCTCAACAAAATGTGTTGCAAGATCAACGTATTTATCGTGATCCATAATCACGATTCGAAGATCGCGTTCTTCGTAATCGTCCTTCGTCACTGTCTTGAATAGCTCGTTATACTGACCAAGCCATTCGCCCCCTTCTGAAAAACGAAGTGCTGGATAGAGCTCGTCGAACTCTTCGCCCTCAAGCATAGCGTCGACAGTGTCATACCCGAGATGCTCCATGAGCTTCTGGGGAGGCATTTGCCGAAGAAACTCTTTCACTTTATCTCGCTTCACAACAAATACCTTACGGTTAAACTTCACTTTATTAGCGGCATCAACCATAAAAGGAACCATGTGGCGAACGTTCTCAGGGTCCGTTGCACCGATAAGCCGAGCAACGCGTGCGTTATCACTAGCGATACGAGCATCAAGTGCCCTATAGAGCTCTTTTCCAGTTGTTATAGCTGGGTCAAGCCCTAACTGACGCATACTTTCATGTACTTTTCCAGTAATATCAGCGATAAGTCTAACGTCCGCACCCTGCCTTCCACTCGCCTGTTCTAGTTGTGTAACAGATTGAGAAAATAGCGGCTCTTCAGCATCAAGTAAGTCACGTAGAAATTTTGCCATTGTAATAGTATCCTTTTGTTTTTATCTTCCATCAGTATATCATGCTTATGCTCGTCCAGCCGGTAGCATCAAAGACGGTCAATAATTCCCTTGTAGCGATGAACTAGAACGGCTTTTCATGAATAGGCATTGCGTGTAGTTTTGTCCCTTGGTGTAAAATACCGGGTTTAGCACCTATTACCGTGACTACGGATGTCGAATTCGCACTGGCAAAAATAATCGACTCCTGCAGCGAAATTCCTTGCGCCCATTGGCTTAGGAACCCTGAACCGAACGCATCACCTGCTCCAGTCCTATCTATTACTTTTACGTCTTCATACATTCCAGCCCGGACAACTGTCTTCCCATCAGTTGCAACAACTCCGTCCGGACCATCACTGACAATCGCAACAGAGACATAGTTAAGAGCATGCCTTGCCAGCTCTTCCAGTTCTTCACCTTCAACCACTGTCTGCATTTCTTCTTTATTGAGAGAAAGAACGTCGACATCGTCAAGAAGAGCCTTCAGCTTAGTATGTTGTGACAATTCATCTTTACCTGGATTGAACATAATTTTAATGCCAAGTGTATGTGCTTGCGTAAAGATTTTGTTAAGCGTTTCCATGCTACCAGCCATACTTGAAACATAGATCCAGTCAGCATCCGACTCGCTAAGATCAAAAAGACTTGCGTCGTAATGGGTAGAAGCTCCTCTATACGTAAGGATCGTCCGTTCACCAGATGGAGCAAGGAGGAGAACAGAGTACCCTGTATGGTACTTCTCCGTGTAACTCATATGCCTCGTATCAACGTTCTCCCTATCAAGATCATCGAGAACTGCTTGACCCGCGCTATCATGAGCGATCGTGCCCATAAACTGAGACGTTAGGCCTTGACGTGCAAATGTCACAGACGCGTTGGATGCACCACCGCCAGTAGTGAAATTAATATTGTTAACGTCAGCCTTAGCGCCTAGTTCAAGTTTCATAAAACTATCGTGAGGATTTGTCGTAACAGGTTTTAGTTCATCACTATTACTCAGGAAGACGTCTTGAACTGCTGCACCAATTGAGAGAATTTTGATCTGCTTTGTCATATATACCCAGTATAACACTTACGCTTGGGCTTCATTCGACCAGAGGCATTATTTATCCCTTTCGTAGTAATAGTAACCTAACCAAGTATACTCAATGCATTGCCATTAAACATCTAAAAAATGAGCGGCCCGGACACGAATGCCCGGGCCTTGGAAAGCTCTCACGCCATCAGTACGACTGTACGTTGAGCACAGCGAGCTGGTCACCTTGGCGATAGACTGTGAGAGAGCGCACGCGCTTGAGAGTGATGCTCAGTGCCTCCGCAAGCCTATCCAGTCCATCAAACCACTGGAAGACCACAGCCTGGCCACCCGAAGGCGTCAGGCTCAGTCGAGCAGGCTGGCCATAGTCGTCGATGGGCGAGGCCGACACTGCCGCCGACCACGTGACTTCAACGACAGGCACCTCTTCGAGCATCGCCTCAAGCGTTGAACGCAGGACGCTCGCATGGTTGCTGTACATAAGGGATCCTTTCCCATGGATGACAGGAGTTCCGTATTAGTATTATATAAATATACAATATCATACTAGGATGTAAAACTCTGTCAACCCAGTAAAACTAGTACATTTCAATGAGGCATACGTAGCTATCGTTCTCTATTCATTCTTATTTTAGAAAATATTGACAAATAATAATTAATAATATATAATTATATTTAATTCCCGTATCGGGATACCACCAAACCGCAGGTTAACGCGGTTCGTTTCTGAGGAGTGCACATGAGCACCGCGACCGACCACACCCCAAGGGGTGTCGCCGCAGCCGTCTTCAAGATCACCCGCGGCCCCAGCGTCAAGGAGATCTGGAACGCCGGACGCGACCAGACCCTGGTCACCTTCCATGGCTATCTGGACTTCAGCGGCATGGAGACCGGGGAGACCTCGTTCTCCGGGCTGATCGAGACGGTCGGAAACCGCCAGCACGGTGCAGGCTGCAAGGTCACGATGACCGGCAAGAACGGCTGCACACCCGTGTCCTTCAGCTACCAGGACCCCGCGCCCACCAGCAGCGACCCCGCCGAGCTGGACACCGTCTTCCTCGAAGGACCGGAGTTCCTGGGTTTGATCTGCTTGACCGAACCGTCGGTCTGACCCCGAGGTTATCCCTGATTTGAGCGAGTAGCTCCCGGGGACGACCCCGGGGCTATTTGCTTTTTAGACCCTTTTAACTATGCTCCCATAGCACCAATAATAAGCGCCATAACGAGTACCGTCGTTAGTTCATGCATGGAGTTGAGTAATGTCAATTTAATAGACCGAGCTTCAAAAATATCATGCACGTATATTCGGGTAGCAGTAAATCCAAACCATAACCAGAAACCAGTTGAAAGAGCATCCATGAGGAAGCTGTCTTTAAAGAATGCATTCATAACAAAGGTAACGTGCGCAAGGACATACGCCATGATAAGAGAAGCAATGAATACCGTACCGTACATTACCGCCATTTGAGAAGGCTCCATTTTCATCGGATCATGCTTGATTCGAGCAAGTTTCTGCCATATCTCAAAGAATCCGGTTGGCGAATACCATAAAGCACCAACCGCCATCGAAGATAGCGCTGCAAGAAATACTCCAAGATAGTTAATATGCACTTCCATCCCAGTTCCCTCCTTAGTTATGATGCAATTATAGACCAATACCGACCAAGCGACATAGTACAGTAACTACAGTAATAACTATTCACAGAATAACTCAAATCGTCGTTCATTTCTTCCTAATGCTATTGACTTATAATTAATACGTTTTATTATATTAAGTTAGGTATTCAGTGCCTCACAAGCAGAGGAGAGACGGCATGGCCGAGCAAGACAAGTCGGACGAGCTGACCGAGGCGGCCAAGAGGCTCGCCGAGTCCAAGAAAGCGTTGGACGACTGGGACAAGGCGGCTGGCGAGGAGCTCGACAAGAGCAACTAAGCCATCCCTGATCACTCCCTTCTCTCTGTAGGAAAACTCTACACTGCACTACCGCGGTCTGCCCCGATGTCACATGACATCAGGGCAGACCCACTCCACCTTGTTTTACAAAATTCATATTTTCTTGTCTGTAAAAAGCCCTTTTCTATAGAAGAGGGCTTTTTATGTTAGTCATTCGATTTCGTAGGCTAGAGAATCGCTTTACCAGCACTTCCGAAGGCGTTAATCTTCTCTTCAACAACTACTTGAACAGCTTCGTATACCTGTGGCATGAGCTTTACAATAGCGTACTCGTCGGGGTTGTCGGCAAGCACTTTCTCAAGTGTTTTGCGGAAGACATAGCGCATATCGCTGTTGATATTCACCTTACTTACACCAATTTTTGCAGCATCTTCAAAGTAATGAAGCGGCGTATCGCTCCCACCGTGAAGACTGATCTGACATGTAACAACATCACGAATCTTTTGGAGTAACTCAAGATCAAGAATTTTTGGCACAGGATATTTACCATGCAGATTACCGATTGCGGCAGCAAAAGTGTCAATACCAGTAGCCTCTACAAATGCCTTTGAACTTTCAGGTGTACTAAATGTCTTCTTAATTTCTTCATAATCAATGGTCTCATTGTGGACATTCGAAGAACCACCAAAGTAGTGCGGCTCACTTTCAACAAGTGCACCCGTAAACTTCGCATATTCGACGACTTCCTTGGTCTTCTCGATAATATCTTCTGTTGTCGCGTCGTGATTTGCTTGAGAAATATCGATATGAACAAATTCAAAACCAACATCAATCGCACGCTTACAATCCTCAACAGTTGGGCTATGATCAAGGTTTAGGTACATTTCTATACCATATTCTTCACGGTAATCGTCGACCATATTACGAATATTCTCAAGACCGAGGGCCTTCACTTCCGTATCGCTTACCTCGACAAGGACTGGTGCCTTTAGCTTCTGAGCCGCTCGGGAAACAGCAATCAGCGTTTCTTGGTTATCGATGTTAAATGCTCCGACTGCAAACCCTTGGCTACGGCTACGCTGCATAAGATGGCGTGCACGAACAGTATTATCCCGTATCTGTTTAATTGTAAGACCCATTATTTATCCTCCTAGACTCATTGATGATAACGTGGCACTTGCTTGACGAATTCACTTACTCTTCCAGCAATTGATTCATAGTCAAGATTAAAGTGTTTGATCAATTCTGCAGCCTCACCACTTTCGCCAAAGCGATCCTGCATTCCAAATCGAAGAATTGGTGTTGGTAACTTTTCACCAAGAAGTTCCGCGATAGCTCCACCAAACCCTGCCGCCATTTGCGCCTCCTCAGCAGTGACAACGCGACCACATTTTCGCGCGCTTGCAAGCACCGTCCCTTCATCGAGCGGTTTCACTGTTGGAACATGCACAACTTCCGCAAAGATCCCTTGCTGAGCAAGTATCTTAGCAGCCTTAAGTAGCTGATATGTCATCATACCTGTACCCATTAATGAGATGTCATGGCCTTCATGAAGAACATACGCTTTACCTATATCAAACGGTGATTCTTTTGTACTGAAGATGACAGACTTTTCTCTAGCAAGACGCATATAGCTAGGCTTGCCATTCTCAGCAATCGCTTGCGTCGCCTTTTCGGCCTCAATACTATCACCAGGCGCGATAACAATCATATTAGGAAGCACGCGCATTAAAGCGATATCCTCAAGCATCTGATGTGTCGCCCCATCAGGGCCGACACTAACCCCAGCATGTGAACCGATGATCTTCACGGGCATATTATTAAGCGCAATTGTTGTTCTAATCTGTTCCCAGTTGCGACCCGGGCTAAAGGCTGCATAACTACTTGTAAACGGAATCCGTCCAGCCCGAGCAAGCCCACTCGCAACAGTAACAAGATTTTGCTCAGCAATCCCCATTTCGATAAACCGTTCCGGAAATGCTTCTTTAAATTCAGACATCTTGGTGCTGTCGGTAAGATCGGCACAAAGCGCTACAATGTCAGTATTCTTTTCACCGGCAGCCTTAAGTCCACGGCCAAACCCCGCACGGATTGGCTCTTGCTCAACATCATCGTCGTGTAGTTTTGGATTAAGATGGTAGTCCATTACGCAATATCTCCCGCTGCGATCTTGCCATCGAGTGTGCGAAGTTTCATGAGGGCCGCTTTACCTTGTTCATCATTAGGTGCAACACCATGCCACTTATAGTCATACTCCATAAAATCGACTCCACGACCAGGAACAGTATGTGAGATAATCACACTTGGACGGTTGGTGATTGCACGAGCCATGCTTGCTGCGTCTATAACGCTCTCGATATTATTCCCATCAATCTCCTGGACGTGCCAACCAAAGCTTTCCCATTTTCCCCGAAGATCTTCAAGAGGCATAACCTCTTCGGTCGAACCATCGATCTGAATATTATTACGGTCGACAAAGACTATGAGTTGCGTGAGCTTATATTTTCCGGCAAACATTGCGGCTTCCCAAATATTACCTTCATCCAACTCACCATCACCAGTAATAACGTAGACAAAACGGTGTTTGGCATTTTCAAGATATTGCAAGCTATACGCATAGCCAGCCGCCTGGCTAAGCCCGCTCCCCAAAGGCCCACTTGTATTTTCAAGCCCAGGTAGCTTTTGTCTCTCAGGATGACCCTGAAGACGACTTCCTAGCTTTCGTAACGTCAGTAGTTCTTCAACGGGGAAATACCCTCTCTCGGCAAGTGCAGCGTATTGCACAGGAACGGTATGCCCATTACTAAGAAAGAACATATCTCTATCTGGCCACTCAGGCCTCTTTGGATCAATGTTCATAATATGAAAATAAAGAGCCGTCACTATATCCGCCAGATCAAGAGGACCTGCAGTGTGACCGCTCTTCGCTTCAAGAAGCATACGAATAATATCCTGACGGATGTCATTTGCTTTCTTTTCAAGCTGCGTTATTGTCAACTGACTCACCTATATTACCCCGTGCTTATTTATTTCATTTACCAGTGTAGCATAAACAGTTTGCGGATCGGATGCATTCGCAATAGTGCCGCCGACGTTCAATACATCGACACCCCCCTGAGCTAAGCTATACGCGTTATCTATCGTTACGCCTCCGTCCCAGCCGATTTCAACATCTTGACGAATGGCACGGATAAGGCGAACTTTTTCGAGCTGCATCATGCTCGCAACTCCACCCATCTTGCCAAGATCTCCGCTAAAGATCATCACATGATCAGCCTCAACGATCGCAGGTGCAACAGTCGCAGGAACGGTTGAACGTAACAGAGCAATACCTGCCTTGATACCCATTTGTTTTACCTGTTTAAGGATCGGGATGATATCCTCATCCGTCTCAACATGAAAAATAATCAGATGGGGTTTTAGGCTAATTAGTGTCTGCAGATGATCGCTGGGACGTGCGACCATAGCATGTATATCAACCTGCCATTCTTGAGGCCACCATACCTGTGCCTCGTTGACCGTAAAGGTCGGCGCAAACTCACCATCCGTAATATCAATATGGACTCGTTGAGTAAACGGATGAATACGTTCAATCTGTGCTTTATATCCATCAGGTGTATCAGCAAGAACGGCTGGGGCAATCACACTCATCATTACACCTCATCGATCTGTGCGTTGCGACGCTTAAAACGAATGGCACCTGCAAACGGAGTTGTAAGCCATGTGTCAATGATATCCTGCCACTCTTCCTCGTCTCGGCTTAAGACTCGAGATGGTAGACAAAGCACATTGCTATCATTGTCGTTTCGTGTCATCTTTGCCTCAAATGCATCCCAGATAACACTCGCCCTAATACCACGAAAACGGTTAGCAGCCATAGCCATGCCCTGACCACCGCCACATATAAGAATTGCTCTTGGATCTGCACTCGCATCTCCAATTACTTTTAGCGCAGCCATCTGAGCGAACTCGGGGAAATCATCACTTGGATCAAGTTCCTTGCCGCCCACATCTTCTACTTCATATCCACGCTTCACAAGGTATGCAAAAACCGCTTCTTTCATTGCAAAACCTTGATGATCCGCCCCTAGATAAATCTTCATACTTTAAGTATAAGCGTATTTATCCTAAAACAAAAGCACCTCAGTGACGACAAGACGAGTCGTCTTTTAGAACCCAGGCGCAGCGTTGACGTACCGTTACCAGATGACTACACTAGAAATCATGACATCTGATACTGACGAAAAACTACAAAAATGGACAACGCTCACAAATGAAACTGCGTTCGAAACACCATGGTTTAACATTCGAAAACAACATATGCGCACTCCGAGCGGCACCGAACTAGACTACTATGTTCACGACACAAACGATTCGGTTATTTGCGTCTGCGTAAACGAAGACGGCAATATACTTGTCGAACAACAATACCGACCACCCGTTGAAAAGGTCTCCGTTGACTACCCGGCTGGTCGTACCGAGGCGGATGACGAGAGTACAGAGGCAGCCATTGTTCGCGAGCTCCAGGAAGAAACTGGGTTCACTACTAGTTCCATAAGAAAATTGGCTGTTATCGACAAGGACCCTAGTTTCACAAAAACCCGTATGCACGTCTTCTTGGCGCAAGGAAAGATTGATGCAGTAGCCACTCCAGAAGAAACAGAGAGTATCGTCTCGAGTTTCGTTACTCCCTCTGAGATACTGACCATGATAGCGACTGGAAAAATGACTTGCGCTTTCTGCCTATCTGCAACGCTCCTTGCATTTACAGAATTAGACTTACTAAAATCAAGTCGTTAGGCCTCATCTTCGAAAAACGCACTGAGTGCCTTATCCGCCCTTCAACAAATTCTTTCAAACATACAAAAAGACCTTCTTGGTAGAAGGTCTTTTCTTTTTTTAGAACTATTTTTTGATCGCGCGACCGGCGTCAGATACAAGTTCGACAAGACGATTGCTAAAGCCCCATTCATTGTCGTACCAAGCCACAACCTTCAGAAGGTTGCCACCGACAACGCTCGTAAGCGGAAGATCAACAATTGCGCTATGGCTATTACCCTTGAAATCAGTACTGACGAGCTCTTCGTCGGTCACGTCAAGAATACCCTGGTAGAATGGCTGGCTTGCCGCCTCTCTAAAGACCGCTTTCACTTCATCAACAGTCACATCACGCTTTGTGACAACAACAAAGTCACTCAGGCTGACAACCGGTGTTGGGACGCGAAGGCTAAGTCCACCAAAAACCCCCTTAAGTGCTGGAAGTGCCTCACCTGCAGCAATGCTTGCACCCGTACTTGTTGGAACAATATTCTCAGCTGCAGCCCGACCACGACGCAAATCTTTGTGAGGGGCATCTTGAAGACGTTGGTCTGCAGTATAACTGTGAATAGTCGTCATCATAGCCTTTTCAATGCCAAAGTGACTCTCAATAACTGCCATTACAGGAGTAATACAGTTTGTCGTACAGCTAGCATTATTAAGGACATCACTTGCGCCTTCACGTCGAACCGCATCTTCGTTCACACCAAGAACGATTGTGTCAGATCCCTCCCCCTTTGCTGGTGCGCTAATAATGACACGCTTAGCGCCCGCCTGATCAATATGTGCTCGAGCTTTTGCTGGATCAACAAAGAACCCTGTACTTTCAATCACGACATCAATGTCATATTTTGCCCAAGGCAATAGTGCTGGGTCCTTTTCTGAAAGAACATCAATGTGTTGACCGTTGACGATAATACCTGTTTCGTCATGACCCACTTCATGCTGATATGTTCCATATGAAGAATCGTGTTTTAGTAGATGTGCTAATGTTTTTGTATCCGTTAAATCATTAATTGCAGCGATCTTTATGTCGCTCCGTTCAAAAGCAATTTTGAACGCATTTCGGCCAATACGACCGAAGCCGTTAATCGCAACGTTAATTTGGCTCATGAATGCACCACTCCTTTAATAACCTTTAGCGTTTTCAGTACCAGTATATACCCATAGGTCTATCTATAAAAGACTGTAGGCTATTGATCATTTATTCACAGTGAAGGACGAGCTTCAACCATCGTGGGTGTGTTGCACGCTATGGAGTCCATCCACGATGCGCAGTCTAGCCCACTAGTCAGGAGCCTTGTAGTCTAGCTCCTAGTAGATCTCATTTGCGGTCAGGAGGCGCGTGAACTGCTGCATCATGTCCACCTGGTAGGGCTCAGATGCAGCATAGTACACACCCTTATGTACCTTCTCAACTCCTTCAAGTATATCGCTTTTCAATGCAACACAGAGAAGTATGCGAAGCATCCCAATCTCAATTCCGCTCAGATCGACACATATAAAGACCATCGCACCCCCGTCTCGTCCTTCACCTCAGCCTCGACGACATATCGTAACTGCCATTTTTGTTATAGCATATATTGAAGACCGCTTCATTAACAGTTGTTGCCCATTACTCAACGAGTGTTCTATACTGATACTACGATGAGAAAACGGGAGATTCTTGCGCACGCAAAGCCACATTATGAAGAAGATCAACTTCTTGAACTTGAGCATGCGATCGACTTCGCAACAGAGGCTCATAAAGGGCAATCTCGAAAGAGTGGCGAAGAATACATCATTCATCCTCTTGCTGTTGCTGATACTCTTATAGACTGGGGTATGGATATCGACACCGTTCTTGCTGGCGTACTGCATGACACCGTGGAAGATACTGATGCCACCTTCGAACAAATCGAATCCCTCTTTGGTCGTGACGTCGCCTTTCTAGTAGACGGAGTTACTAAAGTCTCTAAGGCTCGTGCTGGTATGCGTAATCTCGAAAGCTATCTTCCTCAGACAAAGGACAACCTTTCTAAACTCCTTATCGCAGTAGGACAGGATGTACGAGTTATTATCATTAAACTAGCCGATCGACTTCACAATCTATCAACCCTACAGTACATGTCTCACGAAAAACAGCTTAAGATTGCGAGAGAAAGTCTTGATGTGTTTGCGCCAATGGCAGACCGTCTCGGTATGGGTCGCGTTCGAATGCAAATCGAAGAGCTTGCCTTTAGTTATCTTGATCCGAAAGAGTTCAGACATCTAAAAAACGCCGTCAGTAAACGCCTCGGACGCAGTACTCGCAAACTAGGCGCCGTTCGTCAAGAAGTAGAAAAAGAGCTCAAACGACAAGGCATCCAATTTGATATTGATGGCCGCGTTAAGAGTCTTTACAGCCTTCATAAGAAGCTGCAGAAAACTGATGGCAAGATAGATGAGATATATGATCTCATGGCACTACGCATTATCGTGCCAAGCCAAGAAGACTGCTATAAAGTACTCGGTATCCTCCATGCAATGTACCAACCAATGATCAGCCGCATCAAAGATTACATTGCTATCCCAAAGCCAAATGGATACCAAAGTCTTCATACGACGGTAATTACACCAAATGAACAGATCGTTGAGTTTCAAATCCGCACCTATGCTATGCATGAATACGCTGAACGTGGACTTGCAGCTAGTTTCCATTATCACGAGCAAAAGAGTTCTAAGGAATATATACGAAAAAAGAATCCGACTAACCTGCCAACTCAACTCCAATGGATTACGCAGCTACAGGAGGTGGCAGATCGCCTTCGGTCCGGAGATAGCATTTCTCAAGATCAGCTCAATATCGATTTGTTTGGTAGCCGCATTTTTGTCTATTCTCCAAGAGGAGACATCTACAATCTTCCTGAAGGTGCCCTACCTCTCGACTTCGCATTCCTCGTTCATAGCGATATCGGCTCACATGCCTATAGCTTCCGCGTCAATGGCAATATACACCCTTTTGATAAGCCACTTCAAAATGGCGACGTTGTTGAAGTAGTAACTCGTTCGTTGTCTGGCCCCAAGCAAGCATGGCTTAACCTCGTAACAACCGTGCATGCTCGCGAGAAACTTCGTGGTCAACTCAAAAAACTAAATGTTATCGAAGCCATCAGTAGTGCCGCAAACGTTATGAGAAATAAGACGTTGAGAAAAAAGAAATAATCGCAAGAACCTAGGACAGTTTTTAGACATGTCCCAGGTCCTTTGACGCATTAGAAAACGTAACCAGCGAGCGATTCAGTGCTTTTATCATCATTGATGATTTCACTTCCACCTTCACTACGAGGTTTCCGCCAGTAATGCACGTGCTCACCATCATTCGAAACAAGGTGCCCGTGGCCAGGGCCATTAGGCTTTCCAAGACCTCCATAGAAAAACTCGAAACGGGTCTCGTTATTTTTCTGCCCTCGTAGAATTTTAATCGGCTTCCCCCGAAACCGACCATCTTGTTCGAGCTTGGTTTTCGCATCTAGTGTTTCCCCCCAGACCATACGAGCGATCGTAGCTCTACACGAGCTACATGGCCGTCCGCGTGTGCATCTTCTGCGCCCGCAAGCCATGAAACCGCCTCCATTCTGTATCTGGGTTGTAGCGAGATTCACGATAAACGTATTGCCCCAGCATCAAGCCGAGGCAATTGTTAACGTTACAAGCACAGGGTCACGCCTTTACTTGTTCTCACTGATTAAATTATGACCTATAGAAATCTATTTGACAAGTATATAATAGAAGATTATTGACATACACACACTATACTTATATTATAGTTTCGACATCTACCCCCAAAGAGAGGATTGATGATGTCGAAACATGACAAGACCGAACGTATCGCACGTAGGAAAATCAACGCTGAGGTGGGATGGCTCACCTGGAAGCCGCGGTACCGCGGCAGCTGGCAGCTCATCAGCCGACGTGGCACAACGACATGCACGTGGGAGGGGTTCAGAAACACCTCATCTGACGTCATGGCCATCACTCCGATCACCCTCAGGGGTAAGCAGTGGTGGGTTCGTACTTCGTACGCTCCGCCAGCTTCCGAGATCGTTCTCGGCTGGCTCGTCCTCGCGTTCTTCACCCTCGGCATCGCCCTTCTCGGACTGCTCACCCTGCGAGACGAGATCCTGGTCGAGTTCTGGAGTGAAGACCCGCGTACGCAGAGTGATGCATTCGATGTGAACGCACCCCGCAGAAGTGGCGTCGTCCACGGCTACGTGTCGACGCACCGCGAGCTGCGCAAGCTTATCGCCGAAGCCGCCTGATCGGCTTCATCGCCCACGGAACGGTCCATCCTTTCGTGGGCCGTTTCATATCTTAAAGACAGAAGATCTGTAATTTATAAAGCCCTCAATAAAGAGGACTTATATAAATTACCCGAGTATACAGCCAAGAGTTATTTCTGGTTCCAACGTTCAATTGATTCGTGAATAACAGCTTTAGCTTCTTCAATATCACCCCAAGACTTGACGGTAGTTGTTCCAGCTTTCTTGAGATCTTTATAGTGATTGAAATGGAACTCAATTTGCTTAATGAGTTGTGTAGGAAGATCGGAGAGCACGCTTACTGCGTTACCCGTGTTGCGATCATCAGCAGGAACAGCAACAATCTTATCGTCAACTTCACCATCGTCTTCGAACTTCATTACTCCAATAATCTTAGCCTCAAGAAAGATACCGGTGGGGAGTGGAGCGTCTGTAACAAGAAGGACGTCAAGTTCATCGCCATCTTCATCGAGCGTCTGAGGAATAAAGCCGTAGTTTGTTGGTTTTGCAAAGATTTGAGGATCAACACGGTCGAGCTGCATAACAGCAAGATCGCGGTTCCATTCAATTTTGTGTGAACTACCTGCTGGGATTTCAACGACTACATTAATGATGCCATCGTCAACAGAGCCAGGAGTAAGAATTTTATTAAAATCAGCCATCACTATATCTCCATTATGTAAACTAGGTCAAGTATAGCAAATTTGTTATACTAAGAACAATTATGTTGGTTATTGGACATCGCGGCACCGCCGGCATAGCACCAGAGAATAGCATCGAAGCCTTTCAGGCAGGACTCGCGGCAGGCGCTGATATTCTCCAAATAGATGTGAGATTAACTAAAGATAAAATACCCGTTGTCATTCACGACTTTCATATTCTTCGAACCCACCACCATATCTCGATGATCTCTCAACTTACTTTTGACGAGCTACAAGCCCGCACAAAAGACAATCCTGTTCCCTCACTTGAAAAGGTGCTTGATACCTTTTTTGGTGTCACTGTCCTCAATATTGATTTAAAAGGCCGACATACAGGCAAAGTTGTTACGGAGCTACTGAAATCGAAATACATCACAAAAAAGAAAGACTGGGATAGCATCCTGCTTTCTTCCTCACGCGGCAACGAGTTGTCTAATGCAAGGCGAGCGAGTTCCCATGCTAATCTCGCACTACTCCAGAGTCTTAATCCGTATCTTTTTGTTGCATATCATCGTAAATTACGACTCACTGCCGTAGGGTTTCATCGGTTATACGTGGATCGATTCGCACTCGAGATAGCTAAAAAAGCAAAGCTCTTCATATATGTTTATACGGTCAATCGTCCGCAAACCGCCTTGCGACTTATTCAAGAAGGGATAGATGGCATTGTTACGGATGATCCAGGTACGCTTTTAACCTACCTAGAAAAACACACTGCCTAAGCAGTGTGTTTATTTTTATCAAGATATTCACGAATCGAAAGTGCAGCAGCAGCACCCTCACCAACCGCACTAGCAATCTGGAGTGTTGCTCCACTACGGACATCACCACTTGCGTAAACACCCGAAACTGAAGTTTCAAGATGTGCACTTGTCTTAATGAGCCCTCTCTCGTCGAGCTCAACACCGCTTCCAGCCAAGAACTGCGTATTTGGCTTAAGGCCAACAAAAACAAAGACACCGTCTGTCGTGAACGTTGTTTTCTTACCTTCTTTTGTCGCGTTAACGTGCGTCACTTTACCATCTTCAGCAACGATCTCATCGGGAGTCGTCTGAAGATGAACAGTAATCTTCCCGGAATCGATAAAGGGCTGGAGTTCATGTTGCAATATTTCACTTGCCTTGATTGTTGAGCGAACGAGAAGATCGATATGTGATGCGAAGCGAGTAAGAAAAATAGACTCTTGCACACCTGAGTTACCACCGCCAACAATAACAAGCTTCTTATCTCTATAAAAAGCACCATCACACGTCGCACAGTAATGGACGCCACGGCCATAATATTCCTTTTCACCAGGGATACCAAGTTTCACGTAGTCACTTCCAGTTGCAATAAGTACCGTACGAGCTTTCACTTCCTCACCGTCAACAATAACTACTTTTACATCACCCTCATCTCGTACTGCTGATACTTCGCCAAATTCAATTTCAGCACCAAAACGAACCGCTTGCTTTTCAAACTGCTCAGCAAGCTGTAGACCTGGTATACCTTCAGCAAATCCTGGATAGTTATCTACTTGGTCTGTGATTGCAGCAAGTCCACCGATTACACCCTTCTCGTAGAGAACCGTATCGATGTCTTCACGCGTAGTATAGACAGCCGCTGCAAGCGCGCTAGGGCCCGCACCGATCATGACAACATCTCGTATATCTTTACTCATCTTCTTCCTAACTCGCACCTAAACGGTTGCAATAATCATGATAATAAATTTGATAGGAGTATTTGGTGGAATCGAGCTGCCACTCCCTGCAGACCCATATGCAAGTTTAGAAGGAATCGTTACCTCGCGAATACCACCCACTTTCATCCCAACAACACCTTGATTCCAGCCATCAATAAGAGAGGTCGTGCTCGTATCAATTGGCGCGCTAAGCGCGTTACCATTAAATGAGCTGTCAAAGGTTTTGCCATCTGGAGTCCAGCCAATATAGTACGCTTGATACTTCGTACTTGAATCAATAGTCGCCCCGGTGCCAACAACGAGATCTGTTGTCGCAACAGTTGACGAATCAACCTGAGATGCATCAAAAGCGGCCGGCGTAGACTGGTACGGCTTTAATACACTGTAGTACTTTGCTGAAAGTGCACTCGTTTGCTGTTGTTGTGCAGCAAGTTGCTGTTGAGCTGCCTGCTGCTCATTCGAACTATTTTGATTAGATAGTACCATTGCAGCAAATGAACCAATCGTTCCGACGGTCATTGTAATTGCAATTACCCATATGCCAATACGTTGGCCTCTTGTTGTCGCCATAAGTCGTCTCTTTCCCCTCTGAATTTCTTGTTCTAGTATAGCAAAAAATAATGTCTTTTCCGAGTGCTACTCGCTCTTAGATGGTTCGAAGTAATCGTCTTCCATCACTTTCTGGGCACGCCAAACACCGAGCGCCTGTCCAATCGGAAGGACGTCCGAATAACCGAGCACATCCGCTGCTTCACGAAGAAGTGCGGCGATCCAACTATAAAGCCGGAGACCACGCCATTCAAACACTGCCCAATTCTTACCGACAGGAACCACAACGGGAGGCATCACCGCCTTATAGCTCTTTAACTTTTTGCCACGTTCTTTTCGTTCAAGATTAGCCGAAACAAACAGTGCATCATGAAGTGCTGTTTGCGCCAGTCCAGTAAACGGTGTTGCAGCATTATCGCCGATAACGTATACATCATCCGCAGCAAGCATATGGTCATCTACAACAATACGACCATTCTTAGCAAACTCGAACTCATCTTCATTAGCTTTATAAAATGGATGATTCGCAACACCCGACGTCCAAATCACCGTATGACTCTCAATCGGCTGGCCACTCACAATGAGACTATCTTCCTCTTGTGATTCAACGGTCCTCCCTGTCTGTACAACAACACCTAGTTTTTCGAGACGTTTCAGAACAACAGCACTTGCCTTTTCATTCATTTTAGGAAGAACTCTAGGTGCAGCTTCGATAAGATCTATTTGCGCCGTCGGATCTTCAACCTTATAGTGTTTAGCGAGACGATTGAGGTAAGAGCCTAGGGCTGCTGCAAGCTCCACACCTGTTGGCCCAGCACCAACAATGACATAATGCTTGTCCATCGTATGTTTTTCGACGATATCAACATAAATGCATCGTTTGAGGCTATCAATTTCAGCGGCAGACTTAATACCATGCGCGTATTGATCTAAACCCTTAATTCCAAAATAGGTCGTTACTGAACCAAGAGCCAGCACGCATGTCTCGTACGTATACGTAGTACCCGATTTTGCAGTAAGCGTCTTCTTTTTAGTATCTATCTTCTCAATCGCATCAAGCTTTACAATAACGTTAGCAATACCGGCAAAAATTTTACCAAGCGGCACCCAAGACTCAAGATGACTATGGCCAGTCGCAGCACTATAAAGCGCAGGATAATACTGAAAATCAGGCTTATCAGTAATCAGAGTAATCTCATTTTTCTTATTTTTAGCTAGCTCAAGCGCTGTTTTAACACCACCAAAACCACCGCCGACGATAGTTACCTTCATTCTTACACCTCAACCTTCGCACGCTCAAGCCGAGCTAGTTTACCGCGAGCAGCAACCGTACCCACAGAAACAACTGCTACATAGAATAGACCCATAGTACATACCTCAGCCATATGCGCAGGCGCCGTAAAAACAAGATAGAAGCCACTCGCAAGTGTTGTGGCAATGAGCCCATAAGAAACTCTGAGTTTTACTGCTGTAGGTTTAAAGTAGGTAAAGCTTGTAACTGCAATACTCAATAGCGCGGCGAATACATGGAAAATAACAATCATGAGCAAATTATACCACTTATGGCAATAACGAGTCTATCGATATCATTCCGCAAAACGCAAGTAAGATGATAAGCGAAAAATGAAACATCTTATGTGCCCATGCATCATCATCTTTTGTGACGAGGCCCTTATATCCAAGCCAGAGCCAATATACACCAAGAAAGAGCATGACGACAAAATAGGTCTTACCGGCATGAGCGAGGGTCGTTAGTAGTAATGTTGACACGACAAACAGTAGTGTATATATAAAAATCTGTATCTTTGTATTTTTTATCCCTTTTACCACCGACATAACAGGGACGCCTGCCGCCTTATATTCTTTCATTCTATATACGGATATAGAATAGAATTCCGGCATCTGCCAAATGAATAAGATGAGAAATACGAGAAGCGCTCCTATATCAAAACCGCCCGTTACGGCACAGTACCCAGCTAGAATCGGTGTTGCTCCCGATATGCTGCCAACAAGAGTTCCGTGAATAGAACGACGTTTGGAAAGCATTCCGTAAAAAACAACATAATCAACAAACCCTGCTATCCCAATAGCAACAACGAGTATATTTGTAAATAAAATAAGAATCGCCAAGCCAATAATACCCAGGACTATGGAGAGGATAACCGCATTTCGTCCGGAAATCTGCCCTTGAACAAGGGCTCGTTTTTTTGTGCGCTCCATCTTTTTATCAATATCCTGATCAAGAACGTTATTGAGAACACATGCAGAAGCAATCACGCAGGTCGTTCCAAGACAGAGCGCAATAAAAAGAAGAAGATTGACATTCCCTCTACTCGCAAAAAGAAATCCTGCTAGCGCGCTCAGCGCGTTCCCATAGAGTACTCCAGGCTTTGTGAGTGAATAGTAGAGCTTTAGTCGTTCAGTGTACATGAGGTGGCTAAAGCCCTTCGTTATTATGCATGTATGTATTAATTTGCTCTGGAGTCATAATCATATATCTATCCAGATTATGCATAATCCATAACGATCCACCTATAATAATAACCACCACCATCAAAGCAAAGAGGAGGATATATATATTCCATCGCGGCTTTGACTCCCTCCCTAAGTGGAGGAAAAAGAACAACTGGACAATAATTTGGAGAGCGGCAAGCGTTACTATTACAACGAGCGTACCGAGACTCGTTAGCAAGTGGCTTGCAACGAGAATGAACGAGACGACCGTCATTCCTATTGAAAGAACAAATCCCGTCACATACGAACCTATTCCTCCATGCATCCCTCTTCGTTTCAATCCTTCAGCTTGTTCGTTCATTTAAAGAGCCCCCATCAAGTACACTACAGTAAAAATACCTACCCAAATCACATCAAGGAAATGCCAAAACATGCTGAAAAGTGTCAGTCGGCGCATAAGGGTTGACGTGATATCTTGCCTAAATAGTTTCGTAATAAGAACCGTTAACCAGAGCAGGCCAGTAAGAATATGAAGACCGTGCGTTCCAACAAGAGTGAAGTAAGAAGAAAGAAACGCGCTCACCGTCCAGCTATGTCCGTCAGAAATAAGATGAGAAAATTCCGTTAGCTCCATGATAAGAAATGCAGCGCCCAGTAAACCGGTAACAATAAGCCATGTAAGTACTTGATCCTTATTGTTTTTTCTTGCAGCAATCATCGCAAGACCTGTTGTGAAGCTACTTACAAGAAGTATCATCGTCTCAACAAATATATAAGGAAGATCAAAAATATCTTTTCCAGATGGACCACCAAAGGTATTGCCATGCAGAACTGCATACGTTGCAAAAAGACTCGCAAAGAGGACACAGTCAGTCATAAGGTAGGTCCAGAAACCTAGCGTCACCTTCGCGTTCACAACTTCTTCGTGGGAAATTTCAATCGCCATCTCGTCTACATGTTTACTCATGCTAGCTTCCTTCGTTTTGCCGCAGCGACTGCTTCTGTCTTTTTGATTTCATTAACACTTATTTCATGCTCAGTAGTATCCTCGGAAAGACGCACGAGTACCGAGTAAATAACACCAATGAGACCAACGATAATCAGCCATACGATATGCCAAATAAACCCAAAACCGAAGAGAAAGGCAAACGCTCCGATGTAGACTCCGGCAGCTGTGTTATTCGGAACGATAATAGGTTCAAGCGGAGCCGATGCTGCCTTTTTAGGCCGTTGTTTCAATGCCCAGAATTCGTCACGCTCAGTAACCGTGGGAATGAGAGCGTAGTTATATTCAGGTGGTGGAGAAGTAGTCATCCATTCAAGTGTTCGTCCTCCCCATGGGTCACCTGTCACATCCCTGTTCTCGTTTCGTTTCCAAATGCTCACACCAATTTGGAGTAACTGGAATCCGACGCCAAGGCAGATCACACCGACACCAAGACCAGCAACAATAAAGAGACCCTGCCAACCAAGTGAAGGGTCGTAATGATCGAGCCTCCTTGTCGCTCCCATAAATCCTAAAATGTAAAGTGGAACGAACGCCAGTAAGAATCCAACCAGCCAACACCAGAAAGAATAGCGCCCGAGTCGTTCATTTAATTTGAAGCCAGTAAATTTGGGGAACCAATAGTTAAATGCAGCAAACATCCCGAAGACTACGCCACCAACAATCATCGTATGGAAATGAGCGACAAGAAATAGGCTGTTATGGAATTGGAAGTCAGCTGGAGGGATTGCCATAAGAACACCAGCTACACCGCCGAGTGTAAAGGTGACGACAAAGCCCATAAACCACAGCATCGGCACAGTAAATCGCACTCTCCCTCGATACATCGTAAAGATCCAGTTAAACATCTTGACGCCTGTAGGAATCGAAATAATCATCGTCATAATACCGAAGAAGGTATTGACGTCAGCGCCAGAGCCCATCGTAAAGAAGTGATGCAACCATACCGAATAAGACAAAAAGACGATTGCCCATATAGCCCAAACCATCGATGTATAGCCAAATAATCGTTTTCCAGAGAATGTGGCAACCACTTCAGAAAAGACACCGAACGCCGGAAGAACGAGGATATAGACCTCAGGGTGTCCCCATGCCCAAATAAGATTGACATACATCATAGGATCACCACCACCATTCGCCGTAAAGAAATGCATGCCGAGTGTTCTATCAAGCGCGAGGAGCGACAGTGTGGCAGTGAGAATAGGAAAAGCAAATACGATAAGCGACAAACTGCCGAGAACGCTCCAGATAAATATTGGCATTTTCATAAGTGTCATGCCTGGTGCGCGCATCTTAAGGATCGTGACAACAAAGTTGATGCCAGACAACAAGCTCCCAATTCCCGCGATCTGCAGCGACCATATCCAATAATCCACTCCTGGACCCGGGCTATATTGCATTTCAGAAAGAGGCGGATATGCAAGCCATCCAGCACCCGAGAAACCACCTATTGCAAGAGAAAGATTAATGAGAACGAATCCAGACACGTACAGCCAGAAGCTCATTGAGTTAAGAAATGGAAACGCGACATCTCTTGCACCAATTTGCATCGGCACAATAAGATTCATAAGCCCAAATATCAAACCCATTGCCACGAAGAAGATCATGATCGTTCCGTGCGCCGAGAACACTTGCTGGAATGTGTCAGACGAAACAATACCATGTGCGCTACCAACTGATGTAGCCTGTTGAGCGCGAATCATTAATGCATCAGCAAGTCCACGAAGCATCATGAGGGCTGCAACAACAAGATACATCACTCCAATTCGCTTAGGATCAACAGATGTCATCCACTCTTTCCAGAGCCATGTCCATTTTTTGAAATAGAACATAGCAGCAATACCGAGAAGAATACCAACTCCTCCGGCCGCTACACCGCCAACTGTCACAAGCTCATGAGGAAGATAGTCAAAGCTTAGTCTACCAAACATAGTTAATTCATCTCCATTCCTGGCATAGTGTTATCCTGCATTGGCGCCATATATTTCATTAAAACCGTGTCATACAAATCATCTTGCTTAAGTGCGTATTGCGATGCTGGAACATTTTGAGATGGCCTAGCTAATGTGTTATATTCATCAACACCTAACTTTTGCTTTGAATGCTGAGAAGCAACTACCCATGAGTTAAAGGTACTATTCGAACTGACACGCGCCACAAACTTCATACCTGCAAAACCAACGCCACTAATATTTGCAGAAACACCGTTATAGTCACCGATCGTATCACCCATGAGATGCAGCTGCGTCGACATGCCCGACATCGTATAGATTTGTCCACTCAGACTTGGAACCCAGAAAGAGTTCATGGGGGCGTCAGACGTAAGCTGAAGATTGATTGGCGTATTAACAGGAATCTGCATTAAATTGACACTGGCAATATGCTGGTCTGGATAGATAAAAAGCCATTTCCAGTCAAGCGACACAACTTCAATTTTGATTGGCTTCACCGAAGATGTAAGCGGTTTGTATGGATCGAGCGCATGTGTGGACTGCCAGGTAATAACGCTAAGAATAAGAATAATAAGACAAGGTATACCCCACCATATAGACTCGAGAAGAGTATTACGATCCCAGTCTGGTTCATATCGCGCTTTTGTGTTGCTTGCTCGGTACTTCCAAGCGATGAGAAAGAGCATAGTAAAAACAGGAACGACGACGATACCGCTCAGAAGCAGTGCCTCAAACATAAGGTCACGTTCCTGCCTAGCCATAATGCCCTTAGGCATCAATACAGGAATATCCATACGGCTAAGAAGCATGCCAACGACAATCACCAATACGACAACACTGATGCCGATAATCAGAAGTATGTATTTTTTACCCGATTGTTGTTTGTGATGTATACCCATAATCAGTTATCCCCATCATACACCGTCCTGTCCTTTTAAGAAATAAGCTCGCTACCATAAACTACTTCCGCTCTTATTTTTACCAAGAGAAGCCGGCTACTCGCCTACTGCAAGTTTCAAAAGAACTACACCAATACCAACACTCATCTCCAATACACTAATAAGTAAGACGCGCGCCATACTCGAATAGATTCTTCGACTTGCCATAAAAGAAAGAAGAAAAAGAGAAGCTACTAGCACGAGAATACTATCCAATAGAGCTGTCTTCGTCGTCATAACGCCTAAGGTGCTCACAAGTACAAGTAGTGTTGGCACGATAGCAGGAGCGAAGACACCTGAACTCGTAAAGAGAAGTTTTCGTAGTTCTACGCGATCCATTGATTTACCATATATCGCGTGATGCGACACGCGCGCCGAAACCAGTGTTGCAAGCCATAGAGCAACTACTGTTCCTCCAATGCTGGCGAGCACACCTCGTACTGTATGGAGTGAAGCAACCTGCCAGAGTGCCGTAATGACTCCAATAAGAGTAATCGTAGCGTAAATGCGCTCCTTCATGTTCTCAGCAAGATGTTCATGAAACTCAGGAGGCACTATACCTATTTGCTTATTCGTAGGTATTTTTTTAGACATATACCCTCTATATTATTCGAGCGTTCGTGGCGGCAATCACTCGACTCGTCACTTTTTCTACAGCAGCCGTTATCTCTTCATTTTCTAGGGTATGGAAATGCGACGTAAACTTAATACGGATGGTTATGTTCTTCGTTGAGCTCCCTTCGCCCTTATAAATATCAACTGGCTGAACACTTGTTTCAAGAAGCATCTCTTCAAGCGCTTGATGTACATTTTCAATGATCACACCGTAGGAGACTACATCATCTACCTGGAAGCAAATATCTCTCTCAGTACTAGGAAAACGGCTAATAGGCGAATAACGACGGGTTTTATGTTCTAAAGCCAATGCGATTGCCTCGGTGAGCAGTTCAAACCCAGCCGTATACGTAGGAAGCTTGAAGTTTTTTGCCACACCAATTTTATATTCACCGACAATACCGATCGTCTGATGAGACGCGGCATCTACAATTCGAGCACTTCTTTTTAGTTCAAATGGTTTTGCAAATGTAAAGGTATCATCACTCACAAATGGTTTATAGAGAAGTGAAAGACCAAGAGCACTTCCAAGGTATTCAAGTAGTTGCTTAGCCTGATAGTACGGAGCGCCTGCTTGCGCTGATTTACGCGTTACGACAAGTCCAAGACGATGCATTTCAGCCGGGACTTCACCAATACCGAGTGGCTCAGCAGTTTTACGATGTACTTTATTAAGTTCAAAGAGTGCAAAGTCATCAAACCCAGCCTTACTATTCATTCGAACGAGACCGAGTAGACTTGGCGTAATACTTTGACGATAGTACTGAAGGTCTGGACTAATACTATTAATGATTCGATAGGACTCTTCAGGATTTTGTGTAGCTTTTCTTAGGACGTCTCCATGTATAAAGCTATAAGTAAGCACTTCATTTGCTCCAGCACGTGCGAGAATCTGACGAATTGTCGCTCGCAAGCTATCAAACTCAGATGGGTTTACAGCTGAAAAATCTCGGATAGGCAGAACGGGTAAAATAGAATCATAGCCACTAATTCGGCCGATCTCTTCAATGATATCTTCATCGATATGAACATCGGCACGCCAATAAGGAACGTCAACCCTAAGCGTCTTCCCGTCATTTTGTACATTCATTTCAACATGATTCAGCGTATGCATCATCTCTTCTGTAGTGAGGTTCGATCCGAGAACATTGTTCACTTTTTCCATATCAAGAGATAGCGTCTGCATAGTGCGTTTACCTGGATACACTTCAGCAACTTCACTGACTCGCTCAGCACCGATAGTATCACGAAGCATCTTAACCGCCTCTGCAAGAACAGGCGCGCCTAGCTCTGCTGGCTGCCCTTTTGTAAATCGCGTCACAGCTTCGCTAAACATGCCATGACGCATTTGCGAGGCACGTAGCTTATAGAGATTAAACGTCGCACTTTCGATAATAATCGTCTGAGTTGTTTCATCAATTTCAGTACTTGCACCACCCATAGCACCAGCCAGGCTCACTGGTACGTCACCAGCAGCGATGACAATATCTTCTGGCGTTAGTTCAAGAAGACGGCCGTCAAGAAGACTAAGCGTCTCTCCTAGCCGTCCGGCACGAACATGAATATCTGCCTTGCCGCCGCCAACGGTGATGAGCTTATCGTAATCAAATGCATGGAGTGGCTGACCAGTAAGCATCATGAGGTAGTTCGTCACATCAACAATCGCACTGATCGGACGGACACCAACGCGCCCCAGATAGGTACGCATATGGAGAGGAGACATTTTCTTACCATCCGCATTCGTGAGAACAACTGCTTCATAGCGATCGGACAACGTTGAATCATCAATCGTCACTTCCGGCGCAGGAACACTCCCATCGGTCATGCCAAAGTCGGGAGCAAGTTCCATCAACCATTCTGGTGTTCTAAATTGTTTCCCTTGGATTGCTGCAATCTCTCTTGCAAATCCAACAATGCCGAAGCAATCGGGTCGATGTGTCAATGATTTATTTTCGATATCAAGAAGATAGTCATCGAGCTCATATTCTTTTACAAAATCGCTTCCGGGCTTTAGAGTGTCATCAAGCTCCAAAATTCCTTCGTGCTCGTCAAAAAGAGCAAGTTCTTTCGCACTTGCGATCATTCCATTACTCATCACACCACGAAACAGACGCGCATCAAGAATAAATGGTTCGCTATCATTAGCCGTACTTGGAACAACCGCCTTCGGCGGAAGCCAAGCAACCATCAGTCCTTCCCGTATGTTAGGAGCACCACAAACAACTTGAACATAGCCGCTCTCATCACGTTCTACGTTAGAAGTAACGCCACCATCATCAAGTTTTGTAATAGTAAGATGGTCGCTGCCCTCAAGCGGAGTTGCCGTAACGACCCGAGCAACAACAACATCGTTATACTTAGCGCCAAAGTCGACCACTTCTTCAATCTCAACCAGTCGTGCGCCGATAAGCGTTGCCAGCTCACCAACTGACATATCAATGTCGGTGAATTTTTTTAGCCAATTTACTGAAATAATCATTCCTAGCGTATCCCTTCTTTATGCCAAGGTAATGCATGCTTTCCTCGCGCTTCGCCATAACTATCGAACAAATAGAAGTTTTCGACGTTAATTTTAAAGAATTTAAAATCACCGTCTTTTCGAATTTCGTTCAACAATCCTTCAGACTTCCCGTATCGTTGTTCATAGGCGACAAAAGCTGTTTTTTCTGCTTCATCACTCGTAAGGACTCTCGCTGTTCCCTCAAAGTCTACACAGCGAACTTTTTGGTTCTTGTGATGTTGCGTAGCGATATTCCCGGCAACACGTGGATTATCTGTGATCTCCTGCGCATGTCGTGTTTTTGTGCTTGAACCAAAATAAAGATTTAGCTCATCATCGTAGACGAAGTGGACTTCGCACACCCAAGGTTTATTATCACGTACGGTAGCAAGTGACATATGAATAATCTGCGGAATATATTCGCGAATGATTTGCTCTATTTCTTGTTCGTTCATTTGCATTTCCTCAAAAAAAATTATTCTTCTAGTAGTGAGATTACTTGCAATCCATGTTGTTCTATGGATTCTTTTGGAAAAAAGGTCATATCTTTAGTATGGAGGATAAACCCCACCCTTTTCCTTAAAGAGCGTCCCGTCGGTTGTCTAGTGAGATCGTCAACTTCATCAAGCACTAGAACATCACCAGGATGACACGCCCAATCCGCCAATCGTACGTCGAACGTCTTGCTTCCATCTAGCACTTTCTCAAATACCGATGACCAGGTCTTTTTATGGATTTCCTTGCTCATGCGAATTTCCTCAAGAACTGTAGTTTGCCGGATTCAAAATAACGAAGATCTTCAATTCCATGACGAAGCATAATCATACGCTCGACCCCGCCACCCCAGGCGAATCCACGATATTTTTCTGGATCAATATCGGCAGCCTTTAATACATTTGGATGAATCATCCCACATCCTAACATCTCTAGCCATTCACCTGGTTTCCCACCAATTGATGCAGGTTTTTCAATACAAAACTCAAGACCTGGCTCGACAAACGGAAAGTACCCTGGCTGGGTCTTTATATTCATCGTTTGTCCAAAATAGGCTTCATAAAACGCTTTTAGGACTGCAATCATTTGTCCCAAGTTAGCGGTCTCACTCACAAAAACGCCCTCCGCTTGGTAGAACGTATGCTCGTGTGTTGGATCTACATCTTCATTACGAAACACACGACCATAGCTCACACTTGCAATCTTACCGCCGGCCTCTAGCTTTACTTTACCTTCTTTCAGAACTCGGTTCTGCATCGTACTTGTATGGGCCGGTGGGATGAATCCTTCTTCAGTACGGAACGAATCGTATCCGTCGCGAGCCGGGTGATTTTCTGGAAAATTAAGCGCACCGAACATATTCCAGTCATCATCAATCTGGCGTGATTCATGCGTCTCAAATCCCATACGAGTAAAGATATCGATAATTACTTCAAGCTCACGAGTAAGGGGATGTTGAGTGCCTTGTTCGGTTGGTAGAAGGAGCGGCCTACTTGCGTTAATATCCCATGGAGCGGTAATATCGATGGTTTCAACAGCGCTCGATTCAAGTTCTGCTTCACGAAGCGTAACAGCAGATTCTAATGCCTGCTTTAATTCGTTCAGTTTCCTTCCATATTCACCACGCTCACTTAAATCAAGTGTAGGAATAATAGCATATAGTTTTTTGATCGCGTCGTCTTTTAAAATATCACGTGGTGATGTTGCTTGTGTAATGCGCTTAATGAGTATCTCGCGCAGTTCATTTATATTAGTCATATCTCTTCATAGTATACGCCACAACAGAGAGAAAACCGAGAATAAAATTTAACGATTAGCAAGAACAATATACGTTACAATAAGCACAATAATAACGATCACAATCAGGATCCAGACCCACGCAAGACTTGTCGTCTTCTTTGTGTCTGCGAGGTATTTTGAATCTTCAACACCATCCGGTCGCTCTTCATCAGCAGCAGCGCGCGCCTTTGCTTTTTCGCGTAATTCCGCAACCAATTTCGTTTGTAGTTTCGATTGGTTTTCGTTCTGCTGAATAAATAATGCCATGCACGTAGTATAGCACTCATGTTTAATCTCAGAAACGTATGCTATACTAACCCTATATTTCACTATAAAGGAGGGAAATAAATGGCTACCAAAAAAGCCGCTACAAGTGCCAAGAAAACGGCTGCAAAAAAGCCGAGCACTTCACAGCAAACTACAACAAAAGTCACTACTGTAAAAGCAGTCGAGTCGCGTCCAGTGCACGCAGCACAAACAACCGGTTCACAAAGCACCTGGTTTAGTGTAGAGCGTATGCCAATGATCGGTGCATTAGTCGCTGAGTTTATTGGTACGTTCATTTTCGCTGCTACAGTTATTGCAGGTCAAGGTCAACCTATTCTTGTATTCTTCGCTCTCGCAGGCGTTGTACTTGCGGTTGGTGGACTTTCCGGTGGATACGTTAACCCGGCCCTCACCATTGCCGCATGGGTCACCAAACGCATGGGTGGCAAACGAGCCATCGCCTACATCGTTGCTCAAGTTCTTGGCGCAATGCTTGCTATCGTTCTACTCGATATGTTTGTTAAGGCTGCACCAGCTCCTTCAGCTGCAGCGGATGCATACAGCTCAGCTAGTTCAGCAGCACCTGCGCTATTTAAAGCATCTGCAATTCCTAATGGTAAGGAATGGCTTATCTTCCTAAGTGAGTTCGTTGGTACGGCAGTCTTTGGTTTTGCCGTTGCAAACGCAACTCGCGAAAAGAAAGATCGCACCGCAGCTGCATTTACTGTGGGTATTGGTGTCTTCCTCGGTCTTATGATCGCAGGTTCTGCTGCATCGTTCATCGGTGGAAGCGCGATCTTGAATCCTGCCGTTGCAATCTCACTTCAAGCGATTACATTCTCGAGTGTATGGCCTATTGGTATCTACGTCGTAGGTACGTCACTTGGTGCCGTTCTTGGCTTCGTACTTTACGATCTCGTTCGTACAGCAGAAGACAAGCAACAATCTTAAACTGCTACGCATATAGCAAATATAAACGTCCCGATGGGACGTTTATATTTGCTATAAAAAAGCGAAAACGCCTCACTAGTCCGAGGCGTTTCCACGTAGTGTGGACCACCGGCTAGGAGGCGTCAGTTGGAAGAGGGGGACGTGTTGCGCGGGCCGAAGACCTTGCGCTTGAGCCATGTGACCCCGGCGACAGGGCCATACACCAGCCAGAACACGCAGCCCAGGGCGACGAGGGCGCAAGTGAGACCTGCGGCGATGCTCCTGGCGAGTATGCCTTCGTCACCGAAGCCATTTTCGAGACAGGATCCCACCCGATACCCCAGGGACACCCCGTGGTGTCGGTTCCTACGACCGAGTTTCATGAATGAACCTTTCGATCCCGGGTCTTATAAGACCTATCGAACTTCCGACAAACTAATTTAAACATAAATTAAAAATAAAGTCAATATTTCATTTAGACCTCCCTTAAAAATAGGGGGTTCATACACAACTACCTCGATATTTTGGAGAGGACGAATTATTGCCGCGTTAATCCGAAAAATTAATAGTCTCTATTCGTCTTTAGGTGGCCGGTCCAAAAGTAGCGGTTCGACACTTGGGTCATTACCCGCAATTTTAATCACGTCTTTATCAACTTTACCAAGCTCTTTGTGGGCGTTATTGTAGTGATTAACGGTCGTTCCGAGTGACGTACCGAGTTTCTGCATAAAGTCTTCAAACTTCGCAATGTGCTGACCTAACTTTCCTACCCGTACTTGAATATCCTTCGCTTGGTCCTCTATCTGCAAACTACGAAGGCCCTGCAAGACTGTCTGCAGATACGCCATAAAGCTAGTTGGACTCACAATAATAACGCGTTTGTCGCGAAAAGCATACTCGATAAGGTCTCTTGAACTTCCACCCGTACCGACATTGTTAATCAGAAGATCATAATAGAGTGACTCGCTTGGAATAAACATGAATGCAAAATCCATTGTTTTCTCACTAGGGCGAATATACTTACTTGTCTCATCAATACGACCCTTAAGGTCCGCCTTTACTTTTAATAGCAGCCGCTCACGTTCAGTCTTGTCTGTGGCTTGAATCATGCGGTTATAGTTTTCAAGACTAAACTTGCTATCTATCGGCAAAATCTGACCCTTCTCTAAAAAGATAACCGCGTCGACAATTTCACCATCGTTAAATTTATATTGAAGTGCAAATTGTCCAGGAGCAAGGATATTCTCTATTACTGACTGCAAATAAAATTCACCAAATACACCACGCTGCTTCGGATTTTGAAGAACGTTCTGAAGTGTCTTCAATTCATCCGCAACGTCAACGACACGACGATTCGTCTCATCTAATTTGGCGAGACGCTGCGTTACGTCAGTGATTAACTTCGCACTTTCAGTGAGTTGTTTTTGAACTGAGTGCTGAACATCGGTGCTGTTTCGTTCTAGTTTGTCTCCGACACTTTGTTGCAACAAAGTGATCGACCGCGTGAGTTCGGTGACATCCGATTTCATCAGTTCCACGGCACTGGAATTTTTTAATTCACGCATTCTTTGATTAAGAATCATAATAATAATACCGAATCCAACGATAACAGCAAGCAAGACAATAAAAAGAGTAGTTTGTTCCATGTCTCTAGTATAGCATTAGCTATTTAACACAAGACGAGCAATAACAATAAGAACGACCATCACAAGAAGTGCCGTTAGAAATAAACGAATACGTGCAATCCACGCAAATAGAACGTACGAAATACCAAACAAGCACACAAAGATAAGTCCAGCCATGAGTGTACTAAATGTCGAAACGATAGAGAACAGTCCCCATAAGCTAGCAAGCGCACAAAGCCCAACTAACAGTGGGCGATACACCTGCATTCGTACTAAAAAGAAGACCCCTATCCCCATTGCAACGATATCAGCAGTCGACGTAGCATATTGTGTTGATGCATCACACTGCATGAGTGTTTCATGACACAGCAACCCTCTAAACACGACTTGATCAAGAAGAAGAGAGAGCGACCAACTGAGTAACCCTACGAGCGCGCCAGAGCCAATCACCGTTAGCCATTGACGCATGTTCATATACACAAATGGTGTTTCCGCTACTTGGATAACCTCTTCTTCCATACCTACTCCCTAATCTATATAGATTATCATACTCGTTCTTTGTGTTTTTTGCGAGTAGTTGTTGCGCTATCTTTTATGTTAGGCTGCATATACCAAAGCGCTCCAACAAACGCAACGAGAACTCCGCCCATTACATCAAGTGGCGTATGAACAAGTGCGAGAACCCGCCCCACACAGACAAGAGCAGTAAGAATAGCCATGCTTATAGCAAGTTTTTTCTGATGCGCTTCAAACCAGACAGCCAGTGTTAGAAATGTCGAGAACAGTGCATGATCCGAGGGAAAGCCAGCATTCTGCAAATAAGACGCCCCTGGTGCGACACCTAGGATTTCGAATGGCCGCTCACCCGATGGCTGATACACACTAGCAAGTAATTTCGCAAAGAGATAGGCAGTAATCCCTGCCATAAAAATTCTTGCATATGATTCAAAACGTCCCTGTTTAGGAACTTTAAAAAGAAGAGCGTACCCGCCAATGAGAACGATAGGAATAATAGCTCCATCGGCACATAATTTTATAAGTGTATGAATCATATTTTTAGTATACTCCTAGATCATCGATATAAATAAATCACGCTTTGACAGCGTGATTTAGTATTCTCTCAAAAATATCCACTTAGCCTAGACGTCCACTGCGGGCTACCATATAGCGCTCAATCTTTTTCGATGTCCACCCACGCTGATGAAGTTCATTTTTTAGTTTCCCAAGCAACGCGAGACGAAAAGCACGCGCGTCCTTAAAACCCTGCTTCTTTGCTATCTCACTAAATGAAAGATGTCTCTGCTGTGCTCGAAAGTTTGCTGGCTCAATACCCAAGATCTCAGCTCGAATCTCCCCCTTGCGATCATGACGCTGCAAGAGCCGATCGAATTGTGATTCTTGACGACGCTTACTGCCAGGTATTCTGCTGATACCCGGCACAGCTGCCGCTACCGCAGTCACCAAGAGAAGTGACGTCACCGTTTTGGTTGATATTCGCATAGCCAACCTTTCATAAGCGGGTATTAGAATCGCTTATGTTCTTAGTGTATATCGTGAAAATGCGTGAAAAGAATGTGTTTTTAACAACTCGAACTATTTTGAGCTAATACCGAAAAGATAGCCGACACCATACGTCACAACGGCAGCAAGAACAATAATGCCTAGTTGACGCAGTGCTCCAGCAACCCGACTTTCTCCACTTGAGGCACTAATATAGGCGCCAACGATAAGTCCACCGATAGCAGTAAAAAGCATGGAAAGACTAATGGCAAATACTCCATGAACAAAGAACCAAGGGAGCAATGGTGCAAGTGCTCCAGCAGTAAATAGTGTGAAAGATGAGACTGCAGCTTGTAAAGGTGAGCCTAATTCCTCAGGGATAAAACTCATAACATGACGAATATACTCATCCGTAAGATGATCATCGTTTTGAGCTATCTCCTCAGCCGCAACGTGTGCCGTCTTTTCGGTGTGCCCGCTCTTCATGAATGTCTCTTTGATCTGTTCTACAAGAATATTTCTATCGTTTTTGACGAGCATCTTGACATCCTTAATGACACCGCCGAATAGCTCCACCTGTGCTTGAACCGAGATCCACTCTCCAGCTGCCATACTAACAGCGCCAGCAAGTAGTCCGGCGAATCCAGATAGAAGCACTGTTTTCGTTTCAGCACCCGCCCCGGCAACGGCGAGTACAATACAAAGAACGCTCACAAGTCCATCGTTCACACCGAGTACTGCAGCCCGTGCACCACCACGTTGAATCTGTAGCGCTCGCTTCGCAAGTATTTCACTTTCTTTTCTTTTATCCATAAGGTACCTTTCACTATTACAAGTATGTATATTAAATACACCATTTCTTTTTGTTCTTTTCTTACATCTAGTATACCGAATAAGTCTATACGTATGGAGAAAGGGCATCAAAAACCCTCTGAGAGAACGAGGCGTGGACTATACCTTTAGGTGTCGCCTACCTGAAAACACCCGCGCGAAATACGATGCGGGTGTTTTGTTTTATGATGTATGAAATAAAATCACTACATAGATCAACAAAAATACTCTATAACACAAGGCATGTACTAGACTACACCCTTCCGGGCGCCTGTCGGTCACATCTCCGTTATACTCCTCGAGGTATTGAATGGAAAGCCTCTCGATTGCAGCACGCTTGATGGCGTCCATGGGTGGTCTCGCCTCTCATTTGGTCCACTGACGGAGTGTCAGCAGAATAACCTTTACAAAGGTATCATTCCACCCTTTTTGCGTCAATGCCAGAAAAATCAGGCTCCTACCTTGCTATACTTATTATATGATCTACTACACAATCATGCAGTCGCCCGTTGGTGAATTGCTCCTTATAAAAGAGAGGGAAACGCTTACCGGACTTTATTTCACACGTTACAAAAAATGTCCTCACATCGAAAACTCTTGGATTGAAGACGCTTCTCAGTTTGAAGCCATAAAGAAACAACTGAATGATTATTTGACCGGAAAGAACGAAGCATTTAATCTTCCTTTTAGCACAAAAGGAACGGATTTCCAGCAACAAGTATGGAGCTACCTTTTCAGCATCCCATACGGCAAAACAGTTACATATAAAGAGATAGCCGTTGCATTAGGAAGGCCAAAGGCAATGCGCGCTGTTGGAACGGCTGTAGGAAGCAACCCTCTCTGCATCATTAGACCCTGCCACCGTGTTCTTGCAACAGGTGGGGGTATTGGTGGCTATGCGGGCGGTATCGATGCAAAGAGGACCCTCCTTGCGTTAGAGGGTATCCCTTCTTAATATATACCTATGAGTAATACGTAAAAAAGTATAAAAACGTATGATTTGGAAGAATAAGAAACATATACCACCCTTTCCTTGTCTCTCAGTATAAAACAAAGCACCTAACAAAAACACTTCATTAATTAATGAAGTGTTTTTGTTAGTAAATACAAGGGATAGACTACGGCACCAAGCAGAGGCAGTTGCGCGTATGCGCGGGTAGACAGCGAACGCCGTCAACCCGCGCACCGCTCCGAAGGGGTGGATCAGCCGCGCCGGCTCACGACCACCGCGACCGCGCCGGCCACGACGACGACACCAGCGGCGACGAATCCCACGACCCGCCTCGAGACGTTCACGGTGGGGAGAGTCGGCTTCTTGAAGGACGGACGCGCCATGACGCACTCGCTTTCCTGTACCAGCTAACCTGGTACCGTAGGTTGACTCAGTTTAGAGCTAATGAGTATATTATCCCATTCTTTACTTTAAGTCAATAAAATAACACACCTACTTATTTGTTTCACCAATCGCCCTAGGGATGAGTAGACACCTGAGAGGTACCTGTAATCTTCTTCTATATTCTGATATCATTTAACGTAAGCATGAAAAAAAGTATTACCGAAAAGGCCATAGAGGCACCGGCCCGTGTTCTTGATGCAAGCATCGAAGATACGCTCAAATTCACTCGATCACTTCATTTTGGTGGGTCCAACTCATTCCAAAAAGCAAAAAACTTCTGGTACATCCTCGGACCAGGACTCACTACTGGTGCGTCGGACGACGATCCCTCCGGCATCGCCACGTATTCTCAAACAGGAGCACAGTACGGCTTCACTCTTCTCTGGATGGCAGCGTTCACCTTTCCTCTCATGGCAGTTATCCAGGAGATGTGTGCTCGCATCGGGCTCGTCACTGGACGGGGTCTTGCTGGCAATATCCGTGTTCATTTTGGGAAGAAAATATTATATATTAGTACGATTCTCCTTTTTGCAGCAAACGCATTTAATATAGGCGCCGACCTTGGCGCTATGGCAAGCGCGGTCCAGCTACTCATTCCAAATGTTAACATTACTTTCTTGGTGATTGGGCTCACCCTTTTCATTCTCTTGCTGCAGATTTTTACCCCCTATGTTCGTTACGCACGATATCTTAAGTGGCTCGCCCTTGTCCTCTTTGCCTATATCGCCTCGGCGATTCTCGCGCACCCAGACTGGAACCAAGTCTTGAAAGCGTCTCTCGTTCCACATATCACCTTCAATAAAGATGAGCTCCTTATTATTTGTGCCGTCCTCGGGACAACAATCACACCGTACCTTTTTTTCTGGCAGACATCCCAGGAGATTGAAGAGGAAGTTGCGCATGGCCTCACGACACTTAAACTGCGAAAAGGCACCAATGCAACGGACGTAGGGAAAATGCGCATTGATGTGTGGTCTGGCATGTTCCTTTCGAACGTCGTTATGTTCTTTATCATCGCCGCCTGTGCAACCGTCCTGTTCTCTCATGGTGCAACAAACATCGCAACTGCCGCACAAGCAGCCCAGGCCCTCAGGCCATTTGCTGGTGATGCAAGTTACTTCTTATTTGCTATCGGTATCTTAGGCATGGGCCTTCTTGCCATCCCAGTTCTCGCTGGATCAAGCGCCTACGCTGTGAGTGAGAGCATTGGACGAAAGAGACAGGGGCTCAATAACAAGTTAAAGCAGGCTTACAACTTTTACGGAGTGATTATTATCTCCATGTTCGTTGGGCTAGCACTCAATTTCGTTGGTCTCAACCCCATTAAAGCCCTCATTTATTCCGCCGTCCTTAACGGCGTCGTAGCACCGGTCATTCTTGTTCTTATTCTTCTTATTGCGCGCAATAAACATATTATGGGCGAATGGAAAAACGGTAAGGTTTCTGCAACTCTCGGATGGATTCTTGCGATTCTCATGAGTATCTCGGGTATTGCAGCAATTTACTCACTATTCCTTCCGGCGTAGTGTCATGGCTAGTAATACCACTTCACTTAAGAAAAAGGGAGTAGGACTTCTCACTATTGGTGCTCTTGGCGTCGTTTTTGGAGATATCGGTACAAGTCCTCTTTATGCACTCCAAGCGCTTTTTGGTAGTGCAGGTGAACATTTCGCCAACGATCCGACAACTGTCTTAGGTGTCATCTCTCTTATTATCTGGTCTATAACGATCGTCGTATCCATTAAATATATCAGTTTTGTTATGCGGACTGATAACAAAGGTGAGGGCGGTATTTTAGCACTTGTAGGACTTATTAAAAGTAGCGTACTGCGCAATAAGACTAAATATTTCTTCGTCTTTCTGGGCCTTATTGGCGTTTCTCTCTTTTATGGAGATAGCGTGATTACGCCAGCGATTTCAGTGCTTTCGGCTGTCGAAGGCGTGACACTTATCGTTCCGCACGCCAATCTCCTCATTCTCCCTCTAACGCTCATCATTTTATTCATCCTCTTCTGGATTCAACAATACGGCACTAATAGTATAGGTAAACTCTTCGGTCCTATCATGGTACTTTGGTTTCTCACTATTGGCATCGGTGGGTTATGGCAAGTACTTCAGCATCCAAGTGTTTTAGTGGCATTATCTCCTGCCTCCGCTATCATCTTTAGCGTACAACAACCTATTGTTGCATTCATTGCCATGGCGGCTGTTGTCCTTGCTATTACTGGGGCTGAAGCTCTCTATGCTGATATGGGTCACTTTGGCCGTCAACCAATTGCTCGAGCTTGGTTTCTTATCGTCTTTCCTGCACTTGTTTTATGTTATATGGGACAGGGTGCGCTCATTATGCAACATCCTGATTTCGGTCAAAGTTTGTTTATGCAGCTATTCCCAGACGCTGTTCGCATTCCTATTCTCATTATTTCTACGCTCGCAACGCTTATTGCTTCACAGTCCGTAATCTCTGGTGCATTCTCGCTAACAAAACAGGCAGTTCATTTGGGCTTTCTCCCACGTATGCTCATCAAACACACCTCAAACCGTGAGATAGGACAGGTATACCTTCCTCTCGTTAACTTTCTCCTCGCAGTAGCGGTTATTGTCACTGTCCTTATTTTCCAGTCCTCAGTTCATCTGGCGAACGCCTACGGCATCGCTGTCAGCGGCGCCCTTGCAACCGATACCATCCTCTACATCGCCGTATTGCAAAGCCGCATGCATCAAGTAGCGCGCATCATTGCAGCGACCGTCTTATTTATTCCTCTCGATCTTGTCTTTATTTCCTCTAATGCATCCAAACTATTCCATGGAGGCCTCCTACCGATTCTTATTGGTCTCGGTGTTTTTACACTTATGAGCACCTGGATCAAAGGCGAACGTATAGTAGATGGCAAACGACGAAAGTTAGAGGGGACACTACCGGAATTTATTAAGAAAATAGAGAAAGCCACACCGGGCGTTAAACGCATTCCAGGTCACGCAGTATATATAGGCCATAAACAGATGACGCCCCTTGCTCTCCAGGCTACAGTAGAGGATCTCCACGAACTTCCAGAAAAAGTTACGATCGTTTCAATCCGAATCTCTACAGAAGCCCATATACCAGATGAACACCGTCTCACATTTGAACCATTAGAAACCACTCTCACGGGCGTTTCTCACATCGCCCTCCATTACGGGTATCACGATCACATTAATGTTCCCTATGCTTTAGCACACCATCTACGGACAACGCCTCCCTTTGATGAGAAACAGGTCATCTACTTCATCTCGCTTACTCAAGTCATCTCCACAAAACGACACTCTCTAGTCTCTTGGCGTCAATTCCTATACCGCTTCATGACGCGTAATGCGCTTACTGCAAGTGATTACTACAAACTCCCGGTTACGCGAACAGAAGAGATGCAATCATTAATAAAGCTCTAGTGCTACATACGTATGCGTTAATGTATACTGAAGAAAGAAAATAATAGGCGGAAGACTCCCTGTATGATCACCAATTTTGCGTTTATAGATATCACATCTCCAGAGGCACTCCTTATCCTTCTTCTCGCTGCATTCATTTTCGGCGGTAAAAGGGTTGCAGATACCTCAAAATCGATTGGAAACTCTCTGAGAGGCATTAAAGAAGAGACTAGCCTTCTTTCTACTAAGGTAGTCGAGACTCGTCAATCAATAAAGAATGAAGTTGTAGAACTCAAGGATAGTGTCAGTACAACTGTAGGCGTAACAGAAAAAGCATCCCCCAAAAAGGAAGATGCTTCGCGTTAATAGGCGCTCCGTTCTACTTCTCCTGAAGAACAGAAAGAATATTACCTGCAGGATCTTTGAACCAAGCGATATCTGGTCCCTGATTTCTTGAAAGCCCTCGTGCGACACCCTTTTCGTCCGTCATACCTTCATAACGTTCGAATGTCACACCTTTTGCAACAAGTTCATCGACCGCCTCATCGATATCGTCGACAGGAAAGTTAAGAATGGTATACGTAGCCGGAACATGATTTTCTTTTGGATACACGAATATACCATATTCACCAGCTATACGGAGCGTTAGTCCCCTCTCGCTCGGTCCAACTTCAACACCTAATACTTGGCCATAGAATTCTTTTGCTTTTTCAAGATTATCTACCGAAAAGCCACTATATGCTTTTGTATCTTTGAACATGAGGATCCTCCATTTCAATAACTACTACCATCCTAAAGTATAAGCTATTTAGCAAGCGTCTGTATACAGTCGACTAGATATTGACTGCAATAGTCGTTCCTATAACTTCACCGGCTGCGGCTTTTGCTATATTATCCTCTTTAAGGAGTTCAAATACGACAATCGACTGGTTGTGATCATATGCTAGTGCAATAGCCGCTTTGTCCATTACTCTAATATCATCCTGTTCAACTGCTTGCTGGAGGGTAATCCGATCATATTTCGTCGCGTTCGGATCTTTTTCAGGATCTTTATCATAGACACCATCAACTTTCGTTGCTTTGAGGATAACGTCACAATCGAGTTCAAGTGCAAGATTGACTGCAGCTGTATCAGTCGTAAGGTAAGGACGGCCAATGCCCCCTGCGATAATGACGACTCGGCCCTTTTCGAGATGGCTAAGAGCTCGTCTATGAGTAAACTGATCAGCCACTTGGTCTGCTTGTATATTTGTTAGGGCCCTTGCTGGTAGTCCGTTTGCATTGAATACATCGGTCAGCGCGAGCGCGTTCATCATGGTCGCAAGCATGCCGATATTATCGGCTGTCACCCTCCCAACACCATTACCGGCAAGTTGCGCACCCCTTGCGTAATTACCACCTCCAATCATTACGACAATCTGTCCCTGTTGTATCTTCTTGATCTCCTGCGCAATCCAGAGAGCACGTTTTGCATCAAATCCACTATCAAAATTACCTTGAAGTTGTTCACCAGAGAGCTTAAGAAGAATACGCTTATACATATCTACTAGTATACAAATAAAAGACACCTTTTACAGTGTCTGTCGCCTTTATCTCAAAATGGGAAAGGCCGCTCCCGAACGTGGAAAACATCCACGCTCGGGAGCGGCCAATCCGATGCACTGTGCTAGAAGATGAACGGGAGCGCCAAGCAGACGCCGACCGCCAGAACCATACTGACGATACGCCGACGCCGACTGACATCAGTCGTGTCGACATGCGGCATATGCCAGATCTTAGTCTTGGTAGTCGGGTCGACCGTCACCAGCTGCTTCTGACTCCGGTAATAACCGTAGGCGAGTAGCAGCATGGCGAGCCGCAGGCAGGTCGCATCGAGCGACAGCAACGGCGGCCAGAAGAAGCCGGCGAAGAGGACGGCAGCGGCCAGGAAGCCGGCGAAGAAGCCCTGCACCAACGACCACAGACCGGTACCTGAGAAGAGTCCCTTCCAGGAGCCGTCGTACCTTCGGCGCAAGAAGGCGACCATGATCGCGACGAGAACGCCGACGAACTCGATCATCTCCAGCCCAACCGGCCGCAGTTGCTCGATGATGTGGTTGTTGCCCCTCTGCGTCAGGGCGTATGCCGCACTGGCGACGCCCAGCAGCAGTGTCAGGATGATATTCCTCGACCAGAACTGCCGGCCGAAGTTACCCTTGACACGTCCCTCGATGCGAGCGAGGACCAGCGGCACGATCATGAGCATGAACGCACCGAACGCGAAACCCCGGACCGCACCGTTGGACAGCGACTGGCCACCCTGGATGAAGTACAGCAGCACCTGCTTGAAGGTGTCCACCGAGAGTTCACCCCTTTCTAGTTGACATCGAATGTCCGCGCTATACACGCGGATCGTTTTTAATTATAAAATATTTTGATATTTTTTCAACCCCTACTAGCGTCCCGCGAGGAACTGAACCTAGATATAATCGCGATTCTATGGTTCAATATATGTTAAGCACGTTAAGTGAACCGTGAGCAGTGATGCTCAGACACGCACAGGAGGAATTGTGCTGATCGTCGTCTCCGAAGGAGACATCACACGAGTCGCCGCCGATGCACTGGTCGCCGCGCTCCATCAAAACGGCCTGTGGTTTGGCCGTATCGACGACGCAATCACAGGAACTGCGGGAACGCAGTTCCACGCTCAGGCTACCGAGGCTCTGAAGAGCGATCCATCCATCAAGACTATCGTCGCGCTCAAAAAGAGGCCACACAAAGGTGCGTTCGGTGACGTCGTCTTCACCGTCGACGACGTCGTCGAACCGCTCCAGAATGTCGTCCTTCGCGGGCTCAACGCTGCTGCAGCGGCTGACTACAGAACGGTCTCGATGGGCGCGATCCGTCTGGGTGCCGCTCGAAACGTCGGCGGCACAACATCCGAGAAAATTCACAGTATTGTGGAGGCCATCCGGGCGCACGGACAGACCGAGAATCCCCTCGAGATGGTCACGATCGTGATCTTTCGCGAAAGGAATCTCGCTGCCCAGTTCAAAACCGCGCTTGCTCAGCCCTGATCATCCCGAAGAGGCAAAACAGTCCCGGAATGATCGGGGCTGTTTTGCTCGCTAGGACATAGCTCACACACCATCTATGGTGCTATACTTCACATATATGATTCTGCTTTTCTTATCATTTATAGCAGGAGTTCTCACAACACTCGCACCGTGCGTCTTCCCTTTACTACCAGTTATTATTGGCGGGTCTATTACAGGAGATACATCTCAAAAAAGAAGACCATACGTTATTGCCCTGTCTCTCACTATTTCTATCCTCCTATTTACGCTTCTCCTGAAGGTAAGCATCTCACTCGCCTCACTCACGCCCGAAGTATTAACGACTATTTCAGGTGGGATAGTGATAGGTCTCGGTATTGTCACTATCTTTCCATCAGTATGGGAGACAATAATTCTATTCTTCAACTTTGAAGCACTCAGCCAACGTTTTCTCAATAAAGGAACGACGAGTCATAATACAATCATCGGACCAGTTCTTATCGGGGTTGCCCTAGGTCCCGTCTTTTCTAGTTGCAGCCCAACATATGCGTTCATTTTAGCCTCAATTCTTCCTAAAAACCTTTCCTCGGGCATCATTTATTTAGCAGCCTACACAATAGGGCTCGCTGGTACGCTTCTCCTCGTTGCGCTTCTCGGACGACGAATCATTATGAAACGGTATACCTGGCTGATCGATACTCGCAGTACCTTCAGAAGAGTCCTTGGCGTTATCTTTGTTGTAATCGGTCTTCTCATCGTAAGTGGCAATGAAGTCACTTTTGAAACATGGTTAGCGAATCGTCTTCCATTTGATGAAACAAAGATTGAACAAGTCCTTCTCGGCTTTAACAGTACAAATGGAGTCAAAACAATTACCCCGCTTCGTATGAGCGTTCTGAATACCTTTCCTACACCAGAACCCGAACTTACCGGCTTAACGAATTGGATCAACAGTTCACCGCTTACGCTATCCTCTTTAAAAGGGAAGGTGGTTCTCGTCGATTTTTGGACCTATTCCTGCGTGAACTGCAACAGAGCATTGCCCTATGTAAAAACGTGGTACAACACCTACAAAAACAAGGGACTTGTCGTCTTGGGTATCCACACTCCCGAATTCGCCTTTGAGCATATCGCGTCAAATGTCCAAAAATTCGTAACAACAAATAGCATCCCATATCCAGTTGCCCTCGATAATACCTATGAAACGTGGAATGCTTTCAATAATACTTCGTGGCCAGCAGATTATCTCATAGATAAAGATGGTAACATCCGCTATGTTAGCCTAGGAGAAGGAGGCTACGATACTACTGAAAAAGCCATTCAGGAATTACTGGGGCTTAACACAAAACTGAGGACACCGACATCAACTGCTCCAGTCACCTCATCCCAGTCGCCTGAAACATACTTTGGAACAGACCGAGCGTCTAGTTACAGTGGAGCGCCAGACCTGAACGCAGGCACCGTAACGTTTACACCCCAGCCAATAGACCACCTTTCTCAGAATACGTGGACACTTGGTGGTACTTGGAATATTGCACCCGAAAATATTACTAGTCTATCAAACACCTCAAGCCTTAGTTTTCATGTTAGTGCAAAAGATGTATATGTTGTTGCCGGAACAAGTAATAGCCAATCTACGCCCGTATCCATAACTATCTCAAGTAGTAATCAAAAGCAATATGGCAGTGATGATCCAAACGGTACCCTTTTCGTCTCAGGTTCGAAGCTCTATCACATTGCATCTTTTAGTACTTTCGAATCAGCGATTATCACCCTTACTGTCCCAAAAGGCATATCGCTGTACACATTTACATTTGGAAGCTAAAACAGTAAGAAAATACGTCAAAAACAAGTAGGGTATCGAACGGAGGGTCTGTTGTTAAGGATACTAGACCTTAGCAGGACGATAGCGCATAAGAACAACACCTGTCTCGAATGTGTCAGTATTGATAAGTTCGAGAGTGGCGCGCACCCCTTCCTTAAAGAGGTGTTTCCCTTCTCCAAGAATTACCGGATATACGAGCAGCCGATATTCGTCAATTAAATTGTGGTGCATTAACAGCTCGATAAGCACACCGCTTCCTGCAACTAAAATATCTTGTCCCGGATCTTCTTTGAGCGCACGCAACTGCCTCACGATATCGTCCTTGATGAGATGTGTATTAGACCATGTTATTTCATCAAGACTTGTTGAAACAACATACTTTGGGATACTATTCATCCTTGCCGCAAAACCCTGATCGTCTTGTCGTTTAGGCCATGCCTTAGCAAAGCCTTCGTAAGTGACGCGTCCAAGAAGAAGCGTGTCGCAAGAGAATAGCTCATCGTGTTTGAATGTAATAAATTCATCGTCTACATACGGCATAGTCCACCCAGCATATTTAAATGAATCATCTGGTCCTGGACCTTCCATGATACCGTCCAGTGACACAAACTCAGATACAATGATTTTCCTCATCCCATTCCCCTTGTTACTGTATTCACTTGATTATAACAAAATATCTTAATAACAGTTAAGAAGCTTAATGATAGTATCGGTCCTTTCGATAGGATATCCCAATGCCAATAGTTAAAGTTATTGTTGATTCAATAAACATAAACAAAATATTGTTTTATTGGCTTAAGTGACCTATCATATAATTAATAGGGTCGTGAGGACCCAGACATGGAGTGAGGGTTGTTTAATAGTAAAATCGTGCATACTGCACTAGATCGTGAAATGGATCGTAGACAATTTTTAAAAATTGTCGGTTTTGTGATACTCGGAGTTATTGGATTTAATAAAATCTCCAATTCACTCAATCAAGCAATCATTGATCATGAACAGGCAACCTCGATTAATAGCGAAAGAAAAGCTACTCGCGGATTCGGTAGTAGCAGGTTCGGAGTATAGATGGTTCAACAACGCCTGCCAACAGTAGATGGAGATGATGGTGTCTGGGGCGACATTATTAACCAATTTATCGCTAAGGAACATTACAATACAGGGTTAGACAACCCTGCCAATGGTGGTCATCAGGCAATCACTCTCCGACCCGGAACAACTGCAACTGGCACGGCACCTATTACGCTATCATCTGGTCCAGTAATGACCACCCCAGCAGCAGGATCTATAGAATTCCTCACTGATAAACTTTATTTTACGCAAACAACCGGTACTACCCGAAAAACAGTCGCAATGTACGACGATAGTACGGGCGCAACTGGAGATACTTACTATCGAGATAGTGGTGGTAATTTCGTACGCCTAGGTATTGGATCAACAGGTAATGTCCTCGGAGTGACGAGTGGTCTTCCCGCCTGGCAAGCACTATCAAACACAATGCTTCCGAGCATGTCAGCTAAAACAATACTCGGTAACAATACTGCGAGCGCAAGTACACCCTTAAATCTCACTACCCTACAGACTCAATTACTCCTTGCTGATCCCTCAACAAACAACATGGTTTCTAACGGTGCAGATCCGACTGGTGTTTCCGATTCAACAGCAGCATGGAATACCTGCGTAGCCGCCGTTAACACCGCCGGTAAGGGGCTTATTTACTTTCCACCAGGCACCTATTCTCTCAATCCTGCAACAATGACCGCTATTACAGCGTCCAATGTCTCGATCGTGGGGGCAGATAGAGGTTCAACAACAATTGTACCCGCAACAAATCTGACCAACGATGTCTTCGTATTGCCATCGGGAGGTTCTTTCTGGACAATACGGGACATTGGAATTACCTGCACGTCAGCACGGACGGGAGGTGCTCTCATCAATACTAATGGATGTACGGACGTCATTATTAATAACTTCCAGATGACCAATGCGTTCGTAGGTATTAATATTAGTGGATCATCGACAAGAGTCTACGTCTCGAATGGAAGAATGAGCACAACAACTGGCTCTCCTAGTGCGGATGTTATTGTTAATACAACAGGTACCGAAACATACCTAGGACCAAATCTCGTTACAACACATCCAGGAATAAACAAGCCACTCGGCATCAGTATCGTTCAAGCCAACCACTTTGAGATCAATAAATGCTATATTAATGGCGCCACAACAGGACTTATACTCAACCCAACAGCTGGTCTGGTTATTATGTCTGGGTTTATTACAAACTCCCAATTCGATGCGTGTACCACTAACGGTATTAACATCAATGCTAGTACATCAACATCAACAATCAAGTCGGTTAAATTCTTAGATTGTTGGGCGGCAAGTACAGTGATATCAACAGGTGCGGCAGGAGTCATTACTCAGGGCACAGCTGGAGGAGTAATTGACACGGTCTCATTCACCTCTTGTCGTTTTGTGAATAACCAAACTCATGGTGTTCAGCATGGATTTGGGACGGACATCCGATTTATTGATTGTGACTTTAGAGGCAATAGCAAGGCAACATCAAACACAAGCGACGGGCTCAATGTCGCAGCAGCCGTCTCCAACTGGTCTGTCATCGGAGGGAAATCTGGAGGTACAGATGTTTTGCCAACTGGTGGTACTCAGAGATACGGTATCAACATCGTTGCCGGTGCTTCAACGCAGTATCTCATTACAGCCGTTGATCTGTCTGGCAACTCTTCCGGTCCTATGTCAGATAACGGAACCGGACTTAGAAATATTGTCGATAATGTTGGGCTTATTCAAGTGCCACCTCCGACAACTGCCGCTCAGGTTATTCCCATTACAACTGTCACGCGCATCGGATCCCCCATTGTCTTTACGGCAGGAGCATCACTTGTCGGAACGTCAGTACGTCTTACCGCGTATCTTACCAACACCGCTACCGCGAGCACGTCTGTCATCACGGTTAAATACGGGACAGCCAACAGCAATGCAGATACAACAATCCTGACTCTATCACCGACTGCCGGTACTGCAGCCGCAGACTCAGCGGTCATAACAGTTGACTTCACTATCCGTGCAACAGGCGCAACTGGAACGGGTGTTGCTCGTGCAGAGTTACGTCATGGACTTGCCACAACAGGATTCGCAGGTGCGGCAACGTTTGCGACTATCGTATCCGCAACACCCACGATTAGCACCATTACAACAGACAACTATCTGGGTCTCTATATCTCAGAAACCGTTGCAAGTGTAGTGACTGTACAATCCGTTGACTATGAATTATTGAAACAATAACGTGTCGTTCGCACTTAATAGCTACCTACAAAGAACCGGCATCATAGTCACTGCCTTTATTTGGTGCCTTCTCCTGCCAAATGGGGTGGCAGCAGCTCAGTCAGCCCCTGTCGGCATTAGCATTTCACCCGTCCGAACCGAACTTGATGTCAAGCCAGGCTCATCTTATAGCAACACACTCCAAGTAACAAACCCTACACTTTCGCCGGTCACCGTTTCTCTCGGCGCTGAGGGGTTTAAGACAATCGATCCTCAATACGACTACGCCTTTGATCCATCTTCAAGTGTGGCACACTGGATCTCATTTTCTACAAGCGTTGTCACATTAAAGTCAAAAAGTACACGAGCCATTCAATATACCGTTGCCGCTCCACTTGGAGCGGAGCCTCATGGCGAATACGTGAGTTTATTCGCGACAGTTACTAGTAACCTGCCAGACAGTAGTGTAAGGGCGTCTGAGCGCGTTGCATCTCTACTCTACATTACCATCGATGGAAACGTAACGAGACTCGGTGACGTACTTTCAGCAGAGAACCCTTGGCTCGTCACAACATCTGGAGCATGGTCAATTTCGATCCATAATAAAGGGACAGATCACTTTCGCAGCATCTATTCCATCTCGACAGAGACTCTATTTGGTGTCCACATAGCCTCGGACATCACCTCTGATGTACTCATTTTGCCGGATACAATTAGAGATATCAATGGCCCCATGCCTCTTCCAGAATTTCCAGGTGTATATAAAATCGTCTACTCAGTTGGACTTGGCGATGCACCAGCAGCACACCTCACGCGTTATTTCCTTTATTTACCACTGATTCCAAGTTTTACGCTACTTGCCCTCATCTTTATTGGCCTAGGATTTCTTCCAAAATACCGAAGACATTCAGTAAATAAGGACAAAGGTACCGTTTAGTTAGTTTGTGGTACGGCTGTATAAAGCACGGATGTCTGATAGCTGCCTGGTTTTTTTGTGTTATCGACATCAACCCCATATGTAACCGTTGTCGTATCTCCCGCTGTCGCGGGACCAGCAAGAGAGTGAATGAGTGTGTCAGCAAGACTCATTCCTACATAATTCGTCGAACCATTCGTGTTAAATCCCCATGTATTCACGGCAAGGGGTCCTGCTACAGTGTTTGAAGACGCTGCAATAGTACTTGCTCCGCTTGCCATTGCCGTACTGCCAATAGCACGCGCATACAGTAAATAGCCAACAACATCAGAAGAAGTAACCGTAACGGTACCCGCTGCAGTGCTTATCGAACCTCCGCTACTAGGACTCGAGGCCGAGACGGCAACGTTACCGCTCGTTGCAATCGCGAGAGATGTAGAACCGCCATAGGGTACATTTGCGTCATAAAGGCCCTCGCCAAAAGGAGAGGCATGAGTAATTTCAGGAGCAACACCAAAACACAGGCTCAATATGAAAAAAATAATTAAAAAACGTACTTTTTTATTCATGCTTATGTTATCATAACACTTAATAGTATAAACGATTAAAATAGCATTAAAAAGCAGAGGGTAAGGGCGTGCATATGTCGAAAATAAATGGAACCATTACACGGATAGTAAGTATGGTAATGGTGGTTGCCTTAGGGGTTCTTCTTGTACCAAATAGCGTGTTCGCCGCGCAAATCACGGGAAGAAAGGTTGTTATTGGTACTTCTGCAGCCAGTGCGAGTACAACATATACTTTTAGCTTCACTGTTCCGTCCGCAACAGTCGTCCAGTCGGCATCATTTACGGCATGTACAACAGCTAGCGGTACCTGTACTACACCGGCTGGATTTTCTGTCGCCTCATCTACGCTTGCATCACAGCCTACAAATCTCGGTGATGCCTCTGGTTGGACGGTTAGTACAGCAACCGCAGGTTCACTCCGTTTGAGCAAGTCTGGAGATGTTGCAGCACCAACCGGCAACCAAACAGTCAGCTTCGCAAATGTGGTCAACCAAAGTGCCGCTAACGCGAGTTTCTTCATTCGTATGACTACGTATTCAGATGCTGCTTGGACTACACCTATCGACACCGGCACAGTAGTCTCCTCCACAGCAGGTCAAATCACCGTTACTGCAAATGTAGATGAAGCTCTTACTTTTACCCTAGCAAGTGCGACTGCTCCGCTAGGAACACTTACTTCAGGAGCAACCGGTAGTAATACATCTTCAATGACAGCTGCAACAAATGCATCTTCAGGGTACTCTATTACCGCAAGTGGCTCGACATTAACTTCTGGCTCTAATACAATTCCAGCCCTCAGCTCGCCTACCGCTTCAACAACTGGTACTAAGCAATTCGGTATCAACCTCATGAGCAACACTACCCCGGCAGTTGGTGCTGTCGTCTCTGGAGCAGGTAGCGGTATACCAGCAACTGGCTACAACACAGCAAATCAATTTAAGTTTAATTCCGGTGATACCGTTGCATCAGCAAGCGTTCCTACTAACAGCAATACATATACCGTAAGCTATATCGCAAACATCGATAACGTAACTGCTCCTGGTGCTTACTCAAGCGTTATTACCTATGTTGCGACGCCAAACTTCTAGTTCCTTTGTATGAAACAGTATAAAATCAGTGCCTTCTTCCTTTTTGCCATTCTCGTCATAGGGGCAATCGGAATAACTCCTGCTCATGCAGACTCGACGAACGCAAATGCGGCAGAAGGCTTACAAATTAGTCCGGCTCTTATCGAACTTAATGGTGAACGCGGTAAAAGCTATACAATCAATCTCACGCTGTTCAATGTAACCTCATCCACACTTGCATATACTGCAACTGCGAATGATTTCGTCGCAAAAGACGAAACGGGAACGCCCAAGATTCTTCTTAACGACACCGAACCAGCAAGTGTCTCGGTTCAGACGTGGCTTAATTCAATTCCCTCGTTTCAACTTAAGCCCCAAGAACGTCGTACGATTAGTACAACCATCACTATTCCGAATAACGCCGAAGCAGGCGGCCACTACGGAGTAGTTCGTTTTACTGGGACAATACCGGGGCTCCAAAACACCGGCGTTCAGCTATCCGCTAGTGCTGGTGCGCTGCTTCTTATCCGTGTGGATGGAACTATTACAGAGAATGCCACAATTGCTACCTTTACTGCAGAACAAAATGGTGCCGCTTCTTCTCTATTCGAGAATAGCCCAATTGCATTCGTCACACGAATTCAGAATACTGGTAACATTCATATTAAACCGGTAGGTGCAATTGAGTTAAGAGACACTTTCAATAATCTCGTCGCAACTATACCTGTAAATTCCGAGAAGTCTAACGTACTTCCTTCGAGTATTCGACGATTTGAGTCAACCTATACGCATTCATGGATGTTTGGAAAATATACCGCCGATCTTATAGTAGGATATGGAACAAAAGGGCAGGCACTTACAAGTCAACTAACATTCTGGGTGATACCGTATAAGCTCATCCTAGTCAGCCTCATTATTCTCGGTGTCGGACTCATTATCTTCGTCAGACTTCTTCGGGTATATAATAGATATATCATCACAAAAAACGAAAAGGCGAAAAAACATCAAAAGAACCGCTAAGCAGTCTCATTTGAGCAAGAGGTCGAATAGTTCGCGGCATCCGCTCACGATGTCTCACCTTGGTATTGTTGATCATAAACATACCGGTCGACTTATACACCATAGGCATAGCTCCTATCCACTTCTGATCGCACTCCTCATTGCTATTGGAGGCTTTCTCTATTCCGCACAGCAAAGTGTAGGGGCAATCAGTCAATCAGTCACTGTGACAGCAACAGTACCTGGACCTCCACCAAAAATTGGGGCAAGGTTTGCTCTCCAACAAAATCATGTCATGGCGACACAAAACGTCTTACCTTTATCTGGAAGCTGCGCCTCACAAACAGTGGTCGTTGTTGCAAACAACGGACAAACAGCAGGCTCAACACCTTGCACGACAAATGGTGCCTTTTCATTACCTGTACAGTTGCAAAATGGCACTAATGTCCTTCAAGCGTATGACTATGACACTCTCAACCAAACAGGGCCTGAGACCCCCATTCTGGTGGTTACCTACGATACTGCAACATCATCAGTATCAGCAGCTCAAGTTCAAAACAGCACAGCCCTAAAGTCATCATACCCTCTTTTAAATACACCGACTTTTATGTCAGCATGCTACAACTTTAAAGGAGCAACGCTCACTTCGACAACCACAACATCACTTGGCGTTATAACGGGCTGTATTTTACGAGGCATACAACCAGGTGAGCAGTCCCATCTTGGTCTTACGACCTATGGGGGCACGTTACCTTATACAGCCTCTATCGATTGGGGAGATAAAATAACCAGCATACTAAAGATTACCGACTCAAGTTACCAACTGATCCCCTTTACCTACCGATCTCCTGGTATCTACACTGTTGCTATTCACCTCACTGATGCACGTGGTGCAACGACATTCATGCAAACAATGATCGAGGTAGATGGTGCACCAACAGCGATCGTCAGTACCACAACAAACGACGCCTCTTCAGCGCTTGCGTGGCTCGAGGAAATTCCTATACCCGTTTATATTTTTACACTATCTCTTACTGTCTGTTTATGGATTGTCACACTTGCAGAGCGTCATTTTAAGCCGCACCTTTATGCAAAAAAACGTCGAGCATAGTCGACGTTCTCGCCAGCATGTATCCTTTACTCTTTTTATTATCTATACAGGAAAAGCTCGGTTAGGGTCTCAATCTCCTCAAAACTAGTGAGTATTCTATCTGCTCTCTCGACGACGCTTGGACGAGCGATATGCTGAGTAAAGGCCCAGAATTCATCCGCCTCACCGGCTGCTCGCACCTCATAATCTGTTATCCCATCGCCAATCATAATAATAGGTCCGATGATGTCGAGTTCAGCTACTTGTAAAGACTTCCCTTTGGATCTGCTAAGGTGTGCAGTTTGGTCAAAACCAATAACAGTACCGTGTTCGTCATAAATGAATCGATTTGCAAAAATGTGGGACTTAGATATGCCAAGCTCCTCCATTACAGGTACGATGTAGTCCTCAAATCCACCAGAGACGACATAGATTGAATCGGCGTTATCTTCAAACCAATTCGCATACTCGAGTGCTGAATCAGTTATAGCAAGCTTCAACTCGTCGGCAAGTTTTACGACGTCCGTACGAGTAACCTGTAGCAGTGCAACTCTTTGCGCGAGAGACTCGTCGAATGCTAATTTCCCCTCCATAGCGAGACTCGTTAACTCAGCGAATCGAGCCATCAGCGCATCACCCTCCGGTGAGCCCGTCATACCTACCCTGGCAAGTTCATCCAGTGACTCCATACTAATCAAAGTACTGTCAAAATCAATAATATACGTTAAGCTCATACATATAACATACGTATATATTGTACGTATAGCAAGCATAACGCCATATATAGACCAAGAATCCTGCCGACTACGGTATATTCGACTAGTCCAGTCGCTTCACGGCTTTCACTCTCCGTCTCGCTCACTTTACTCCGTCTTATCTATTTCAATCCTAGCAAGTACGTCCTTGAGATCTATTCCGGTCCCTCGTGTTGGCTTCCATAGGTCACCAACCTTTTTCAGTCGTGCTGGCATATTCTTTATCGTAAAATCAGATGGCTGCAAGCCAGGCTTTACCTCATCCCAACGGAGTGGCGTTGAAACGCTCGCATCGGGTGTAGGCCGTACCGAATAGGGAGCCGCGAGCGTTTGACCTTCTCTGTTCTGCAAAAAATCGAGATATATCTTATGTTTTCGTTTTTCAGGCATCCGCTCAACACTTGTTAGCTTAGGACGACGTTTGTTTACTTCAAGCACAATAAGATGGGCAAGGTTCTTCACCTGCTCATAATCATACTTTGCTTTCGTAGGGATGAAAATGTGGATACCCGTTTTACCCGACGTTTTCGGATAGGTTGGAATTCCCCATTCTTCACATAGCTCATGAACAACTGTCGCCACTTCGATAACAGCTTCGAATGAAACACCTTCTGGATCAAGATCAATCACCATCCAATCTGGTTTATCAAGATCGTCAAGACGAGAACTCCACGGGTTTATTTCAACACATCCTAGCTGTACCATATACAGTAACGTCTCAATTGTATCGCCCACAATCCAATGGAGCGTATCGTTATGTGATTCAGAAAATATATCGGCGCTTGCTACCCACGCAGGAAGGTGTTCATTGTTCTTTTGGAAGAACGCGTTTCCTGTTATGCCGCTGGGCATGCGAAGCATTGAACACGGTCGGTCCTTAAGATAGGGAAGAATATACTCAGCGACAGTTTTGTAGTAATCAATGAGGTCGCCTTTCGTATAGCCATGCTTTGGGAAAAAGACTTTATCAAGATGTGTTAGCTCGAACGGCAATTCATCTTTCTTTTTTGCAACCACGGTCTTAGCAACACTACTCGATGCATTCATCTTCTCATGGTGAACGTTTTCTGGCCTTTTATCCGGCCTCAGACCTTCATATTTTGGCTGGCGCATGTACCCCTCCTTTGTCCATTCGCTAAAACTCATTTCACAAACAAGCATCGGCCTCACCCAATGGACAACACCATTTGGAGTCGGATCATCCTTAAACGGTGACGTCTGACGCTCATACCTGACTAATCTATCACGCAATAATTTACGTTGCTGATCAGAGATACCCCCTCCAGAATGGCCAACGTAGTGGAATTCACCGTTATCATAGACCCCAACAAGGAGTGACCCTAAATATTCCCTGCTACCCCGAGGTTCTGTATAGCCACCAATGACCACCTCCTGACGAAGTTGTGTCTTCGCTTTGAGCCAGCTTCCCCCTCGCGTATCTTCTTGATAGATACTATCTGCGCGCTTAGCAACGATCCCTTCCATCCCGCGGCGTTGCATTTCCTTAAAAAGAGCGATCCCCTCTTCTTCTATATCATCACTAAATCGGAGAATGTCACTATGAGGCAAGACAGCCTTTAAGAGTGCCTTGCGCGCCCTTAAAGGCATCGATCGTACATCACGACCATCACACCACGTAATATCGAAAATATAATAACGTAAAGACCCCTGAGGATCTCGTCCCCAATTCTGCAGCCATTCAAAGTGAGCGCTTCCCTCGCTATCAACAACGACTACTTCACCATCGACAACGACATCATGAGTAAACTCGCGCATTGCTTCAATAATCGGTGGGTATTTTTTACTGAAGTCATTATCGAGTCTTGAATAAAGCTCAATTGAATTATCTTTCTTATGAGAAATAGCCCGGTACCCATCCCATTTAATTTCAAATAGCCAGTCTTTTCCGTCAAACGGTTCATCGACAAGCGTACAAAGCATAGGGTGGATATGGTGTGGCGATGGTACCTTTGGGTAGCCAGAGAGATCTGGTATTTTCCCATGCGCACCAAGCTCATCGACATGTAAATTACTTTTTATCGAGGTATCTTGCTCTTCGACAATATTCCTAGTAGAAGCAAACTCATCTTCTTTCTTCACTAAAAGCCAGGCATTTTTCTGTGATTCGTCATGCATTCTAACAAGAGCGAATTCACCATGCAACTTCTTACCATGAAGTATAAAAGTGATATGGCCTTTCTCAAGCTCATTTCGTAATAGCTTGTCAGCGTCACTCGTGTCTTGCCTCGGTTCATACCACCCCGAATCCCAAATAATGACGTTCCCTGCCCCATAATTGCCCTCAGGGATCACCCCCTCAAATAAGCGATAATCAAAAGGATGATCCTCAGTCTGGACAGCGAGATGGTGCTGACTTGGATCGAGGCTAGGACCTTTTGGGACTGCCCAACTTTTTAAAACACCGTCGATTTCAAGGCGGAAATCGTAATGTAGCGTTGAAGCATGGTGTTCCTGTATAACAAAAGAAAGTTTGTGCGGCTTTGAATCTCGCCTCTTCCCTTTAGGTTCGGGAGTCTTCTTAAAGTCACGTTTCCTGAAGTATTTAGCGAGACCCACTGCTATCTACTCCTTAATACTTGCCTTAAGTACACTCATCAGATCTTTTGCTGATGTTTCATGCACTTCTCGTTTGGTTACCTTAAGCTTTTTACCCTTCGCCTTATCCTTAATCATCTTCTCAAGTTCTTCGGTATAATTGTCGTGAAGGTCCTCTGCAATAAACGGCCTTGTCTCTTGTTTAACAAGCTTCAAAGCCATTGCAACCTCTTTTTCCGTCACCTCACTATCGGTTGGAAGAATCAGTTCACTAGGCTCTCTCAGATCGGTTGGATAGCGCATCTGATTTAGAATAAGCACTCGCCCTTCCGGCTTAATAACCGCAATATGCTGCCTTTCGTGAAACGCAAACGAAACGAGCGCCACTTTTTTGGACGTATGAAGAGCGGCACGAAGAAGAGCGTAGGCTTTCTCGCCACCCTTAATCGGTTCGAGATAATAGGGCTTCTCAAAATAGCGAATGTCAATATCTGCTTCTTCAACAAACTGGCTAATATCGATCGTTTGTGTCTTTTTGGCACTCAGTTCGTCAAAATCTTTGTCAGTCAAAACAAGGTACTCATTTTCGCGGTATTCGTAGCCTTTAACAATGTCATTCCACTCTACCTCTTCACCCTCATCGCTGCAGATACGCGCGTAGCGTATTGGCGCATGATCGGACTTGTGTAATAAATGAAGATTAATTCCTTCATGTGCGTTTGTTGCACTGTACATTTGAACTGGGATATTAACCAGTCCAAAGCTAATCGATCCATTCCATAACGTATGCATAGTTCTTATGGTAACAGATTAACGCTTAATTTGCGTTGCTTCGAAAAGAGCCACCCATTGCACAAGCTTCATTTGAGAAGGTTTGGCATCAGGAGCAAGTCCGATAGCACTACGAGGGGTCTTTGCGAAAATTCGCGGATCCGAAAAGCACCCTTCAATGAACGTACGATACGCCGGCATCTTCTCATTTGCAATAAGCGGGTCAGTCCGATGTCTCATTTCAAGTAATACTGTGTCGACATTCGGATGAGGCCAGAAATCCGTCCTGAGCAGCCTCTTGCGAATTCGCACCGCAAAGGTTGGTCCTATCATCATACCGAGTTGTCCGGTGAAACGATCCGAATGCGGCAATAGTTTATGTGCAAATTGTTTTTGCACAATGAGATATACCGCTTCCGGTGGATTTGCCGCTTCAGATACCTTATGGACAATCGGTGAGCTAAGGTGAAAAGGTATGTTTGCAAATATTTTATAAGGGCCTTCGGGAAGTGGCATCGAAAGAAAATCACCTTCAACGACCGTCACATTACCATACTGCTTCATATTCTCTCGTAGCCTTGCAGCAATGCGTGGTTCGAACTCAATAGCGACAACCTTACGAGCACGGTCTGCAAGCACCGATGAAATCACTCCACTTCCCGCACCAATATCGTAGACGACATCTTTCTTGTTTATTGAGCTGTGGCCAATGAGTTCCTTAATAAGTCGAGGATTCCGAAGGAAGTATTGAGAATAATGGGCAAGTCGCTTCATGTATCGTTATTATACTATACCGACTTCAGTAGATATCTCTGTTATTTAGTATATAGCTGCAAGGTTCGTTTACTATCCCTCGCCACAAGAATGGCGATCGCCAACGAGATAATTCCTGAAATACATAGTTGCAAGACATAGTTACCTGCGAAAAGTACATTAAAGAGGAAAAGCACCCCTAGAAAGATCTTTAGATAACTTAATATAAAAAAGTAATAGTCTAGATGAATCCACATATATACCAAATAGTGCACACCTTCACAAATCATCAAAATACCCGGTAGTGCTGCAGGCTGGCTATCCTTGAGGAAAATCATAATAGGGATAGCTGCTAGTTCCATGATAGGGGCAACTGCAGCAAGAACCGCATACGGACTCTTAATAAGCCAAGCAGCATGGATGAGTTTTCCTATGGCAATCGCCGCAACGGGAACAAAAATGCCCCCATAAATAACATAGGAAACTTCTGCAGACGGGGCAATGTAACTCACAAACGCTCCAACAAGGTAGAAAAGTGCGCCTGAAAGAAGAAAGGCACTCCCTTCTTTCGTTTCGCGTATAAACTTCTCAAGTTCAGGCCGTACAAGCGTACGTGGATCACTCACTTTGGCGATAAAGGGTATTCTCATCTCGATCATCTCTTTCTTTTCATAGTGCTATAGGTGCCAATCGAATATAGAGTAAGTATATGATATTCAGCATGTTACAAATAGTGCTCCTTATACAGATGCGTTCAACATAGCGAGGAGTTTAGTTGTGGTATTCCAGTTTCGTATCGTCATATATTGGTAGATTGGCGTTCCGACTATCTTACTCAATCTACTTTTCGTACGAAGTGCACTGAGCCGTTCAGAGTAAATAACCCCTTCTCCCTGCCAGATCGTATCAACTCCTTCTTTTGGATCAAAGATAGCGAGTGCTTGTTTTTCGTCGACGCCTATAAGGAACACGACATCACTGTGATACCTGTCGGGATGATCCCCAAACCCTTCTGGTTTAGCATCGATAATCTTTTGCAGCTGTTCTTTTGTCAGTACAAGGACCCGAATCAGCTCCGTGTCCAAAGTAAAATGTGCTAAAAGTAGCTTCTCTATCTGATCTTTTACCCCACCCGGCGTCTTCCTTGATTCGAGCAAGATATTTCCACTTGCAATATACGTCGCTACCTTCGAGAAGCCCGCATCTTCTAGGCACTTTTTCAGATCCGACATAGGGATCTTATTTTTACCACCTACATTGATACCCCTGATCAGTACAGCATACATTGTCATATGACCAGTATAGCAACTCTCTCATCTTGCTCATGTATATATTGACTTTTTATGATTAAAATGATATAATTTTGGAGATCTCGCTCGTGGAACACGAGTGCAGGAGATCTTCCGTGAAGCTACGGCTTCCAGTTCAAGGAGTTAGACATGAAGCGGGTTATCGTCGCAGTGGCCGGCGTCCAGCGTCACGAGCTGGTCGACGCCCTGCGTGCGTACGGTCTGTCGGACTGTGACACCCTGGTGAACCAGCAGCCGGACTTCGACGGCTACCTCTACGTCCTCCTGCCGGACGTGATGAGCGAGTTCTTCGTCGAGTGGCTGGACCAGATCGAGGTCCGGCACATCGAAGGAGAAGCGCTCAGGGGGCACATGGTGCTGGCCTACATCACCGCAGTGCGCCAGCGGTTCAACCTGTTCTCAACGACCATCATCGTGATGTAGTCGGAAGGGAACGGCCCGCTGGAGTTCACCCTCCTATAGTACCCCGAGCGGACAACGCAGCGTCGCAACATAGCGACCTCGTTGCCCACTCGGGTAGCACAACGTAAAAAGCATATAGCCCAATGAGGCTATTTTTATTTATAGAAGGCCGTTACCAGTGCACACGCTACAAAAAAGAGAAGTGCAAGGATATCACTCATTGGTCGTTTTGCACGTATCCCCCAGATAATAATAGGTACAAAACAGAGAGCAAGGACAACACCACCAATAAGACGGGCATTTGCTATCCATAACCCCATAAGCACTCCAATAACCGCAACTAGTTCCACCCATGAGAGAAACCTGGCAAACGACAACGGAAAATGGACTTCCTCCAACCGTTGAAGATGCATCTTACTCCCTCGGAGTGTATTGACAGGTGATGCTATAAACTCTGCGACCGTGAGAACGTAGGCTATCCAAAAAAGTAGTATCATACTAGCCATCATACCATGCCTCGTAGCTCTCTTTTTGCTATCTCACCACAGTAAAATAAACACTTCTTCAATCGAAAGTACCTACAAAATCCCACCCTTCCAGTATACTAATCGTATATATTTTAATATTCAAAGGATCCCCATGAACGAGAACGAACCACGACAGACCCCCACCCAAGAACAGGCCGATCTCGATGAATTTAATACTCTCATTGAATGGGGAGCAAGTAGCGAAGACGCGCATAAAATGATCGTTCAGCGTCGACTTGCAGAGACAGCCCGTATAGCGCAGTACAATGATCTCGTCGCGGCAGGCCGCACTCCCGAAGAAGCTATGCGGGTTATATATGAACGCGCCCCAGAACCAGATCAGGACCGAGAATCATCTATGGATACATTCCATGATCTTATTCGTCAAGGAATGAGCATTGAGGAGGCATCTGCAAAAGCAAATGGTTACACATGGAGCGAATCAAACCGAGAGGAGGAGGCCAAACCTACCGAGGCTCTTGACGCTTCAAGACTCAATGAGATTATCCGTGAAGCCTACAAGCTAGGAACATGCATTGGAAGAGAAATCCTCATTACTGATCACGACAGAGATCAATTCCGCCTGATCGCTTCACGCATCAACACACTCACCGAACCTCTTAAAGCGAGTCTTGATTGGCAGCATTTCATGGACCTCGTAGACGAAGGTGGTTCGAAAGGGATCCTCCTCTCATTTGCTGCACATGAAGGTACAAACGTAGACAAATGGTGTATAGATGGTGGCCCAGACGCGAAAGTGAAAAAGGTTTTAAGAACTGATGCTCAAGGAAACAAAGCAGCTGGCATTCAGGTACCTACCAATTTATTTGAATTATACAATGTTGATTCATCGGTTCGATCGCTTCTGGAATTTACCCGATCAGATGCAACTCTAAAAGGTGCCTCAGCACGCCCTCTTGGCATGACACTTAAGATATTGGGTCGTTACATGAAGAAAACTCAGACAGCTTAAAAAACGCAACGTTATGTTCCTAGAAGATAGCATCTTTGTTCTTGAAGCTGTGTATTCCGCACTTTTGTGTCGTTTTAAAGAGCAAACACTTCAAGATCTACAGGGTAGTTTCCAGTCATCTCTTGGTCTCTATAGCTCTATTAAATCACATTGTTTTTCGATGCTTTTATATTACACTTTAAGGTAGTATTTAAAACATAAACAATGAAACGAGGATTCAGTGGGCGAAAACGATACACGAAGAGAGTCAGACAGACACGAAGAAACTGATCTCGAGCGGTTCAATGAAGCTATTGGACGAGGCATAGATCCTGCCGAAGCGCAACGAGAGATTGTTCAGGATCAGGTCATGAGGATGCGTGCAGACCTGTTTAGCGAGCTAATCGCTAAAGGTTATTCGAGCGATAGGGCTGCAAAAGAGATCTACGGTGACAAGACAGCGACGAATGACGAAGAAATCCTTACCTTAGACGAGTACAACAACCTAATAGCCACAGGACTTACAATCGAAGAGGCTTTCGCAAAACTCAATAGCAATATACGCGAAGAGGATGAGGAACGTCGTGCTCGTGAAGAGCAGTACAATACTCTCATTTGGGGTGGCATGGATCCAGAAATGGCGGCAGCTGCGATCCTTGGCTTCAGTATAGACGAGACGGGCTACACTCTTACCCATGAGTACGAATACGACCCAAATACTATCCCAACTACTGTTCTACGTCGAGCCGCATCCGCAACCGCTGGATTCATTAGCGTATGGGATATAGATACCGAAGACGATACAATCACCTACGACTCATCAGAATCAGACACGCAAACTTTTATTCATACAGCAGAGGCAAAAACAAGCGCATACACACCCACAAAGCAAGAAAAGGAGCGCCTTCGTCTTGATCCTAGCGTGCGCCTCATCTCACAAGATGAAATTACCAAGCTTTTCGAATCATCGCTCTATACCGCAACAGCAAAAGAAGTTCTGATGAGTCATGCCGATTTTCAGCCAAGCGGCGGTATTGAACTTGATGGTAAAAAGTTCATGTTTAGTAACATCTTCAAGGGATACTATGGATACGAAAATGTCATCTTGTATGAAACTGAAGATACTAAAAACGACATATTACCCCGCCTCTATTATAAATCGAAAAGCGATGGTGGCTGGCGAGCTACACCAGGTCTAGCGTCTAGCGGACATATCAATAAAGGCTACGACCCTAGAACTGTAAATGAACATGGACACTACGTGCAGACAACGAGACCTGATGAAAATATCATTGCTTATCTGGAACAATTAAAGAATGATCAGGATGAGATTACTACTATTGAGTCAGGCACTAAGGCATATATCGACCTTATCGAATCGTTCAGTCTAGAGAGAGCCACCCAAGACGGATCTCTCACGTTTCCCAACGAGGTAGAGTACGTAGAAGTAACCTCGGCAGGACTTGGCGGTTACCTCTCTGGGTATGGCCTCGCACCTAATCGTGATGAAGGCCTTAACGCACTCATGAATATGCGTCTTCCTATGGACTTCGAACCTGATTTCCATCAAAAACCACTTCAGGTATACGCAACCGAACATACCCTTCTTGGTGAAATTGCGCTAGAGGTATATCCAGCTGCATTTAATGGGAGAGAGATAGAATGGCATATCGCACGCGATGGTGATGGACGAATGTGGATAGATAGGATTCAGTTTACAGATAGCAAATTAACGTCATATGGCACTCGTGCAGAGGTAATTCTCGCCGGTGCTCTGAGCGCAAAACCTCTTGATTATAGGCATCAAGCTGTCAATATGATACTGGGAAGTAGCCAGCCAGATGCTCGATACTTTAACGACGACTATGTCGACGTCACACCTCTGCTCAAGAAGCTACCGCCTCTTGTTCGATACCAACAGGCGAAAGGACTTCTGCAAAATTCTTTCAAGACACCAGTAGCTGATACTTTGTCTGGAGCACTTCAGTAAGATACGGCTCCACAGCCACTTCTTGCAGTTTTGATTGATGGATCCATATATGTTCCTGATGCTCTTCGCTAAGGGATACATCCATAACGTCTTCTAGAAGGGTGTACGTGAGACGCACGACATGAAGATCCTTTTCAGGGACAAAAATATCCTGTGCAGCGATAAGAGTTGGCTCAGACTGTAGTTCGTACCCGACCTCTTCTTTCACTTCACGCTTCAGTGCATCTAAAAGATACTCATCAGGTTCAATTCTTCCCCCTGGAATATCCCAAGATGTCCCCTTTTTGTCTGTTGATAGTGACGCTGTCCTTCTTATAAAGAGATACTCGTCTTTACTATTTTTTATCAGCACTTTAACACCAACCTGTAAATTCATAGTAATAAGTATAACAAGAATAGAATGGAGAAGGAAACTTAGTCCAAATGTCTTAAAATAATATAATTAGTAGTATGAATGAAGCGGTCACCAGAAAAGATATAGACGAAGTGCTTAATGTCATGAAGGATTTCATGACATTAAGTTGATCGTCGATTCGACCAGATGGACCGTCGATTCCTAGAGATCGACGGTCAACTCGCTGTAATCGATGACAGGCTAGATCGACTTGAGCGTACTCATACTCATCTAGAAAATCTCTAATTTCAAGGGGGGTCTATACGCTGTCCAATGCCGCAAGACAGATACTTCACCACCCATCTATCGCTTTCGTCCTTTTGGACTCATCAGCATAGCTTTCATCTATGGAGCGAGGCGTCGACAGTCGACAGTGCAGGCGAACAACAGTGCGAGCTAGGCGTCATCGGCTCTCCAATGACACCTAGCTCCCCTGCATCGCTCTTACATCTCAATCTTTTACATCACGAAGGGTCAGTGACCGGCGGCCGGGCCGAAGTGCAGCACCCACACGCCGATGACGCAGAGAGCCAGAGCGACCGGAGCCGACAGACTGAGCACGATGCCCACCCAGCCAGTCCGCAGCTCGCCCTTGTTACCTTCGGCAACCAGTTTATGGAAACGCTTCCTATAGGTCGGCGGATAGACAAACCGCCACCAGAAGCGCTCCGTACGTCCCTTCGCAATCTTCCGCTCCAAGCTCATGAGCTGAAGCGTATAGAAGGTGCGACGCAGCGGCAACTTGCCAACGAAACCAGCAATAACACCGGTCACGGTCGCCTGAAACGATCCCTTGGCGATAGCCTGAAGCCAGCTGTTGTTCGTACTGATCCCCCAGTGCTCAATGAACGGCGTCACGTGGATGAAGAACAAACTCATGACGACGGTTGTCACTAGGGCCAGAACGACTGCGAACGGCACTGACCACACCATGTAGCGAGTGCTGGCGCGCTTCCGCTCTTTGATGCCGATCGTGATCACGCCGATGATCACGGCGACACCGATACCGATGCCGACGTTTCTCGTGTCGTGGCGGATGGTTACCCACGTATGCGGGGCGACCGTCGAGCCGAGCCGAGCGAAAAGCCCGTAGTGCAGCAGATTGTCGATGTGAATCGGCAACCTGTCCCAGACATCTCCCAGGTAGAGCGACGCGAACACGTCGTTGTTGCCCTTGGGGTAGATGAACGAGAGTCGCATCTGAGTGATCATGAAGTACAGAGCGGACACAATCGGGGTGACCACGAAGAACGACGCAGTCAGTCCACGAAGAACCGTGTCGATGCGTTCACCCCGAGTCAACCTGGGATGGTTGGGGTCTTTCTTGAGAAGGTTAAAAGGATTCATCTATTCCACCTACGAGTAAAACCCTGAGATGACCCACCGGATTGTGGAATCACCTTCGCACCTCAGTGACTATCAAGATGCGGCAAAAAGCTGTAAAAACGATACATTTTTAAACCGGCCTCATGCCACATCTTGAGAATAGAGATTAGAAATAACTGTCAACTTGTCAACGTACAAAACCCGCACCTCAGGTACGGGACTCTTGAAGCTGGGAAATAATACCTCACCAGTTTCTTTTAATACAATAACATTTTTTATTATAAATACAATATTGGAGCACGACATCCATGGAACTGCCGAAAGGGGGTATCCCCCCTTTCGGAGCTCACTACCTCTGATTGGAGTGGACGCTATCTCTGCCAGGGCCATCCATTGCTGGGATGGATCAGCGTCACGTTGGGTCTCGGCAAGATATTGTCGAGCACCACCGCACACAGAATCCACCCCAGGATACCCGCGACAACAACTGCTTTCAGCCACCACGAGATGCTCGCGGTTGACAAGGCAGCTGCCGCACTGACAACCGTCAAGTAGGCCATCACCGGAACGATAGCAGTGTGCGCCAACATCGTTGGGCTCAACTGCTGATTCCAGCTATAGACACCAGGTTGACCGGGCATCTTGATGGTCGCCGTGATTTCAGCCACCTTCAGCCCCACCACCAAGACAACTCCGAGTAGGAGTGCTGAGTAATGGAACGTCCGAGACTGATACCAGGCCCCGTGAACGTCGGGCAGCTTACAGTGAGCGACGTACATCGACGCCGCAACGGAAGTTGCCAGAAAGAGATCGCCAGGGAACACGCCTTTGTACTGCGCCGTCACCCGCGGAACTCTTCCTTCGATGAGCATCGCGACCGCATAGAGCAAGCCAATAGTAGCGATGAACCCGAAGCTCATCGCAAGCCAGATCGACTTGTCAGCGATCCACGAGAAACCGGGTAGCAACCCGATCCTCTCAGAAGGCTTCACGAGCCCTCCTCTCCTAGCGTGACCAACGAGTTTTGGCCAACAATAAAACGACGCATACCGACTTATTGTTAGCCAAAAAAGTGAGCAACTGCGCGCTGTCCACAACTGGACAACGATTATAGTATTATAAATCTTTATATATGAACTGTCAAGTTCAGTGATTATTGCTATGAATATACCAACATACGAAAACGCGGGCACTGACAGTCTGTCAGGCCCGCTTTTCGAAACTCGGTCGTCGCTTTGCAGCGACAGTCCCCCAATAGTAAGCTTCAACCTATCGTACGCCAGACAGCAGCTCTAAAACTGCTACAACTGACGCGTTCTGGTCGAGTCCACGCTACGGGGACGGATGGTCGACGTCGGCGCTTCTTCGCTCTTGTTGCCACTCGTGTACAAGACGATGACGACAAAGATAAAGGCGGTGAAGAGCTTCAAGCCGATGGACGGGACAAGGATCACCACACACAGGGTGGCCAGACCGCTGAACAGCCAGACGGGCTCGTTACCCCGGTTGTTCGCGTACGCGCGGAGCGCGATGACGGCGAAGATAACCGCCAGGACACCAAGGCCAACAGCCCCTATGGTCGAGATGCTCATTGAGGTCCCCTCCGAATTCCGAAATGACCGATTCTCTATCGGTCATTTATATTATAACATTTTTTATAAAATAAGTCCATACATCGCCTTTTCGTCGTTTACGACTCATCAGTACAACTTCTTTCATCTGTAGAAAGCGAAGCCGACATTGAGATAGGTGGCATACTCCAACGAGTGCGGAAGTAAGCTCAAACTATCGAGCCTACTTCCGCACTACCTCAGACTACAAAACAAGAACACAGCTAAGGAATCACGCTATACCTGTTCGTGGATTGGGCTAAAAGCCCATGAAGAACCGGTACTGTTCGGCAGTGATGGCGACGCCTTTGTAGCCATTGTCTGACACCGCCCCGCCAAACCGTTCGGCAAGCCCCTTCAATTTCAGGAGCTCGTTGAGTCCGATGACCTCGATGAGCATCGGCTCGTTCTCGCTCGTGATGGGCTTAACGGTGTGGTATCCATACTTGATGCCATTACCGAACAGATGGACGAAGGTCCCGAGAGCGCCCGTCTCCAAATCCTTGTGCACGAACACGAGCATTTCGAAGACTTCGGCCGTGCGGACAACGCAGAGTGCGTTAACGACGGTGGACACCCACGCGCCGAGATCCCCACCTCTTTCGGCTTGGATCACCTCGGCCATACGGTGGGCAAGGGCTTCATCAGTAGGGCCAAGCTTGACCAATTCGGCCATCGTACATCTCCTAGCTAGCGATTTGAGTCTCAGACTAATTCTTGTACACCCAGAAGCTGAGCAGTGGACTCGCGAATATGCCTACTCGTGCAATCACTGCTTAGCTTCTAGTATCTCAATGTCTGCTGTTAACGTACTTCACGAATTCAGTGTTATCCAAATGTGAATACAATGTATATTTTAACATATTTATGTTTATTTTTCAATGGTCTCATAAGACGCCCTAGAGCCGCTGCGTGCAGCTACCGGTCACCTTTACACTTCGACCACTATTCGCTATTTTGCAAAGATCATGTTAAAATTTTCCTGCAACTTCGATAGATACCAACAGGGGAAGGCTACCATGGGGAAGTTACCCGGAGTACGACAAAGACGTCCCGAGAAATGCCGACACTGTGAGGGGAAAAAGCAGCTTACATGCACAGTAGCCCAGCATCCCCACCGTGTGGGGCGTAGCAAGAAACTTTGCTTTGGTTCATTTCAGTGTCCAACATGTCACGGCAAGGGAACGACTACATAGCCCTTGTATAGCGGCTAGGCTAGTCATCCCTGAGTAAGCGGAGTTTGCAATAGGTGGGATATGCTAGTGTAGGTAGAAACTCACAAGCATATCCCACCAGCACATTGAACCTTATTGCGCCGCTCCTCAATAGGCCCCGCTATCTTTACATTATTCTTAAACGCATCACATTCAACTAGTAAATCCTTATAAGGCAGATTATACTCATACGATATATAGGTAATATGTCAGGTGGAGAGTAACGATGCTACGCACATATGAGGCAGTGTCTATATCAACAGTCGAGTTCCAAAGCATTCTCGCCGAACGGGGGCTCTTCACTCGTCGCATCGAACAGGCAATGGCACAGGCCGCTATCTCACATTATGGCCAACTGCGTGACAACGGTAACTCCTACCTCGAAGAACATATATACCCCGTAGCTGCAGATGTTATGGATTTTTACAGTCGCGGCAAGGGGCCCGATGATCAAGACGAAGATGCGATAATCGCTTCCCTTTTACATGATACCGTTGAAGACGACCCAGACTTCTCCCTCGACGAATGCAGAAAATTCGGCATGCGAGTAACCGAGATTGTCTGGCGACTAACAAAGATTGTAGACGAGGATATACTATATGGAGATAAGCTAGCAGACCCCGAGGCGCCTCATGTTGTGCGCGTGATTAAAAGTGCAGACCGACTCAATAACCTCGATTCATCTATCGCCCTCCTACCAAAACGTGCGGGGAAAATGCGTCGGTACATCAAAGAGACGGACGATCTTTATATCCCTATGGCCGATACGCTGCCCGATCCAGAGTACGCAGAACGCTTAAGAGCCACTGTTAAACTCGCAAAATCAACGCTTGAACTAACAGCATAACCATAGACTGATATAGTGTTAAGTATAGATTTTCAACTCACTCGCGTAATAAGAAGCCAGACATTTGGAGTGACATCTACTCCGGTTGCCTGCAATAGCTCAAGTAGTACATTTTGACCTTGCTGCAGATAGAACGTTCCAGAGATATTCTGAGTGCTCGCTGTACCATTAGCAAAAGCAGCTCTGTTCTCTTGAGTCATAAACCCACAACTCGTAAAGAGCTGTGCATCGAGTAAACCGCCTACGCCAGTGTCCTGCCAGAATAGGGTTGTATTAACTGAGTACACCCCCGTCTCATTAATCGTTATCGTTGAGGGTGTGCTAATACTCCAGGATGTACTGCTTCCTCGCTGAGCTGTGATACTCCCGAATTGATAGAGTGCACTACTATTATTCGTAAAGACCTGAGTAGTTCCACGAAGACCCATATAGTCTCCCGTGCTACTCGGTGCCTGATTAATTGTCTGCCAGGTATTATCTCCCGCAAGAAATGTGGTCGTACTCGCTGCACCCGTACCGAGATTAGCCGCAGGAACAACGGCCAAACTATTGAGCGGCGCGTAACCGCTCGCCACTCCCTTATTTGCTTCAAACTCTGTGCCTGCAGCGGTAAGAGCGCCCGTCTTGAGACTCCCTCCGCTATCGAGAGATTGAGAGAGGAAATCATTAAGTATTGTGCCCCATGTATTTTGATCTTGCCCAGGTACCGGCAATCTACTCATGTCATTCTCCTCGCATCGTCGCTAGTGCTAAAAACCATAATCTTATTCAGTATTACACTTAGGACAGGCCATGGTCAATGGAATGATGGTTACCTTTTTGTATCAAACTACTCTAGATCGTGATAGTAGTGCCCCTATTTCATTTTCTTATTCAAGAGTGTCTTAAAGATATAGATGTGAGAGACGAAAAGAAGTGGAACATACACAGTCGGAACTATATAGGTTGCGCCAAAGTCACCTAAATTATGAATTGTCAGCGGGCCACTAATGAACGCAAGTAAAATATCAAACATGCCAACTAGGTTGAATAACCAGGTAACAGCGATGCCCTCTTTGTTATATCCCCTTCCTAAAAGTACAAACGCAAGAAGAGCAAGCAGCATGGTAGTGAGATCACCATATGCCGCAGGACCCGCAAACCCATATGGAAGTGCATGTGCAACGACACCTGTTATAAGAAAGGTCGTGCCAAAATAACGAAAGAAATGAATAGCAAGTAGCGGCTGAAGCGCCTTGGTTTTTGATAGTTTTTGTAACTTCGGCCACGCAAAGGTTTGTACGATAACAGACCAACTTACTATACCGAGTACCGTACTCAATCCGAAAAATAATAACGTATGATCCATATTGTTTAGTCCTTCCTAAAAAAATGTTTAATGAGCAAGCGTACCTACGGGTTTTTGAGCATACATTGCCTGGGCTTTTTTCCATAGCTCATATGCTTTCTGGGCTGCCATTGTACCTCGCCCAGTAAGAGACACAACCCTCTTCCTTGCATCGTCTCCACTAGCAATAGTCACAAACCCATCCCGTTCAAGCGATACGAGGTTGCGAGTGAGCGTCGTACGATCTATATCGATTGCCGTCGAAAGCTCATTAATTGTTAAGTCTCCAGCAAGAAGGACCGAAACAGCACTGAATTGTGTGATCCTGAGACCCGATGGAGCCATAATCTCATCATAAGCCTGAGTTAATTTGCGTGCGCGACTTCGAGTCTGTAAGCATTCACAGTCATTGCGTATTGATAAAATCTCTTCTTTTGTCATAATTCATTTGCACTCATATTATTAAGTGTATACACACGTATTTTACAGCAAATGTGAAAAGGTACAATACCCCAAGCGCTTCATCTTAGAGGGCTACCTCAACAAAAATATGGTCTAAATGGACCATATTTTTCTACTTCACTACTATAAAAGCTGCCCGTATAGTCACATCATCCTTTAAAGTGCGACCGAACCTGAAAGAGCACATAGAGAAAAATCAGGCTAAGAAACGTCATGCCAAAGAGTGGGCCACTACTCTCTTCCGTTGAGAATAGCCGTACAATACCGTAGAGAAGAACAAGGAATGCACTTATATAAAGCAAAATCCAGCCAGCCCTCCTGCGTTTCATTAGAAAAGGAATGGCACTAATCTGAAGCGCCATTACAGAAGCAGTGACAAGCAGTGCTACGTAGGAGAATAGATCCGGAGAGAGGCGACTCGCGTGCATATCGTCCCAATACCCGACATCAATTGGCGGCTGTACGACAATAACACCAATGATGATCACCCATGCCCAATTGGCGATAATAGTTCGAAACCAATCTGGAAATTGGGCTGGGAATGTACGAGTAAACAGTTTGTTAAATGCAGATTCAAGAAAGATCATACGTTTTGACATTACTTTGAAGCAAACACACGTCGCATTTTACTGCTATTAAGAACGATAACAGCACCTACTAATAATAGTCCACACACAACCTGCTCAACCTTCATCCAATCTGGAAAATCACCAGGGATGGCGGTCGTAATGGCAATTGCTATTACCATAATGATTGTTGTAATGCGTAGTCTTAAATACGCCTTTGCCCTTCCCTTAATAACACCCCGAGCGAATAGCGCCATAAGAAGCGAGGTAGCTGCAACAATCACCCCATGCACCCAAGCCTCTTGCGTTTGATTGCTCATAAGAAAAAGTGCCACTAATGCGCCGAGACTAATCGCGACATACCCACCTACAAGACCTTTAATAAGGCGAGTGGTCGATTTCATTTCTTGATTATTCATTTATTATCTCCTTTATTAGATTGAATTATTCTACCCTAATCAACAGTGTCGTTTCTTACTGCTGTTTCATACCATTCCCACCTCCTTGCTCGCTCATCGTTGCGCGTCTAAATAGTTGAACAATTTCAGTAATATAATGCTCGGTATCAATAGTTGGATGTGTCAAAAGATAGTAGGGTGCACTGTCAATAACAAGGCGAATACTAATCGCCATAACATGGGGATCAAATGCACCAAATTCTCCTTCTTTTTGACCTTCAGCGAGTGCTTCCGTAAGCCATCTCACTGGCGCATCATCTTCAATAAGGTCAGAACTCGACTCAAAATCCTTACGAGGTACATTTTTCTCGATTTGTTGAAGGGCGGCGATTACTTCAACTCGTTCAACAATGAAGCGAAGATTTGAGATGAGGTAGTTGCTTAATTTTTCGGCATAAGTACGTGATCTTACGATATACGGTGTCATGTAAGCCGCACCCTCTTCAAAAATGGATCCCACTAGCGCCTTATTAAGAATGTCTTTTGACTTAAAATGATAAAGAACAGTGCCCTTGGACACTCCTGCCTCACTCGCAATAGCATCAATCGAAGCTGCGGCGTACCCATCTCGATTAATAACAGTAACGGCAGCCGCCAGAATATCATGGCGACGCACTTGTTGCGTTCGAGTAAGTGTTTCAGACACACTATTTGACTGCATGGTTTAATTTTAAACCAATTGGTCAGAAAATGCAATACTTTTGGATTACAGGAAAAATCCAACCTGCTCTTACTTCACCACAACATACAAATGTCGTTATATGCTCTGGTAAAGCAGATGAGCAACATACGGGGTCACAGAGACGTGACCGGCATCGCATGCCACAGAACTCATCTGCAGTTTGCCGGAGAATCCGGACTTAGGACTAGAAAAAGATGGAGCTACACCAAGGCTTTCCGGAGCTTCTCCGGGTCGACCTCATGTACGTCAGCGATTTTGATGATCAGAACGCGTACCCTGCCGTAGCCCGGCACGCCCGTCCGAAGTGGTACCAGAACCGCCCGGAATCGCTCCCTCCCGTTGAGATCGTCGATCCTGTACGGCAAACCATTGTACATGATGACCTTGCCCGCACACAGTGCAGGGTTGGTCCTCATGGCAATGATGGTGAGCCTCTTCACCTCGGCGTCGATGAGATCGCTCAGCTCGTAGAAGCCCATGCCTTCAGGCACCTGAATGCCGAGTTTGGCTGCGAACTCCAGCTGGTCTGAACTCGGCTTCCGGTTCGCCTTCGCCTCATCGATCAGATCGCCGATCTCGGCCATGGTGATCCCTTTGGGTACCGTGACTCCGAGCTCGATGGCATGCTCGATCTGCTTCTTCGATGCTGGGGCATCCGGGTTGCGGTACCGGTATCCATAACGCCTCGCATTACCCATCTCTCAAACTCCCTATCGGCGAGTCTTTCACTAGTGGTGCTGTGGACAATTTATTTTATCATGTTAAATAAGCCGCTTCAAGCATTGCGACGGGGTTGATGATTGACAAAATTAAATAAAAAATGTATAATATTTTCGCCTAGGATATCGCCCTGGCAATCCGTTCTGGCGTCCGAGGACGCCCTACCTTATGAGGTATCGTGGCTGTCGCTATCGTATTCTGGGGTGTCGTCGGACTCGGGATCTTCGTGGTCCTACGACGCGTTCCGGTGATCGGCATGTGCCTTTTCGGCATTGCCACTCTTGTCGGAGCCGGCATCAGTCTCGACTGGTGTCTGCGCAACAGGAGCAACTCGCACTCCGACCCGTGGACACTTCTCATCGAGTTCTGCGCGACCGTCACCTGTGGGCTGGCGACGTGGTTCTACTCCATCCGTACCTTCCCGAACGATGACGAGTAGCAGCTAGGCGGACGCTGGTGCGGAGGATATTCAAGTCATATCCTCCGCACCAACCAATCAATAGATTGAACTTACACGATATAACGGCACCTTAGATATGGTGTCGTTTGTTATAAGAAGACTGTTTATGATAGTGCCTATAAGTTTCATAAGAAGCATTGTAATATTTTATTTTAATGATATAATACTCATTAATCATCTGCGATGATAGTTGCTTGACATTTTAATGGCAAAGATGAGATGCCGGTTTATCACTCGACAAATCGACACCTCATCTTTGCTTTGGCTTATCAGAAGACACTGCAAAAAACGCATCACGCGTTGGAGCTCAAGGAGAGCTCGGGTGAGGACGAGAGAGGTTGTAGTCATGGACCTGACCATGGTCGTCTTCCGCACCAACACAGCCATCACCGGGATCGACCCGGTGAGTGGCAAGTGGGACGAGCAGAAGCACAAGCAGACCATCACGCCACTGCGCGCGCTGATCATGCAGATCGACGGCGTCAACGGCTGCACCATCGGGCGCTACGAGATCGACATCCGCTTCGTCGGCGGCGTCACCAGCAAGACGAAGATCTTCCGGGCCCTCAAGGCCGCGGTCGCCGAGGTCGCCAAGCAGAACGGGTTCTTCCCGCTGCGTGGCACGAAGACTCCGCGAGTCACCCTGAAGCCGAGCGACTCGTACCCTACGTGGTCGGCAGTTCGCGTCGACTTCAGTACCGACCTGCTCGTCAACATGGACGACGATGCGACCGCTCCGGTGCACGCACTCCTCGCCAACGCAGACGGCGCCCGTCGAACGGGCGTCAGCCAGCGTGCGCTGAGCGTTCGGTTCGACCGCCGCGAGGTGACCGCCGAAGCGATGATGGCGCACCTGAAGACGGTCGTCGGCGCGCTCATCGAGAAGAAGGACGGAGAGGAGGGGACGTACACTTACTTCCCCTTCAGCCACGAGCCCGTCTGCAAGTACAGGGTTCTCACCACCAACATCGTCATCTGACAAGCCACATGTCAAGCAACTGCCCCGACCTACGCGTCGGGGCAGTTTGCTTTTACACTCACTTCGAATACATAAAGAAATACACGTACTTGTTGCTTTTTTATTAAATCATTATATAATTTAATAGTCAGAGCACCATACGGTTCGATGTAGTTCATGGAGAGACAGAAATGCCACAGGATTTAGGTATCTGGCCAGGCATGAAGATCGCTCTGAGAGCCGACACATGGGTCTGCGATGCGAAGTTCACTCAGTCGCTGAACACCCTGATCGGTAATCGGTCGTCCGACCTCTGCCGGCTCCAGGCTCCGATACGACTCGACCCCGAGGGCGATGTCCAACTGGTCGCGCTCATCGAGTTTGGTCTCGACGCCGTCGATGGCCAGGGAGTCCTCGCCTACCGCATCACAGAGGAGCGGCGCCAGTACAAAGAGCCGGTCCTCGTGATCCAGATCATCTCGTACATCAGAAAGGACGGCCCGAACAGCCACGCCGGCCGCTACATGGGCGGGTTCCGTCCGTTGCTGACACTCGAAATGGCCTACCGCCAGCTTCTGGGAGTCGCAGACCAGATCCGCCGTGAACTGGGACCGTGCGCTGCGTAGGTAGCACCGCTCGACACCATGGGTTCGCACCCTAGGCCACCGCAAGTGCGGTGGCCTGTTCAATTTCAGACGTCGTGTTACAGAGCCACTGTTTTGATGAATGTCATTGCAGTACATTCTTTTCATAGTGGAGTGCGAGCCTGATCTTCCAGGCATCCCCTTATCTAACGAATTATAGTACGATCATACACCCGCCGGAACTGATTTAATGAAATTGTGTACTTTTTATACACAAATAAAGACCCTAACAGACCAATACTTCTCTAGGTTTTATCTAAAAGAGACCATCGATATTGGGTGAATCTTCTTGCATATGTTGCGTAAAGTCCCATAATTCAACAATCTTCCCCTGCTCAAATCGAAAGAGATGCATGATAGCAAAACCAGAATCGCCAGGCTTCAGAACAACGTGCGAGTGCACAGCTACCATGTCACCGTCACCGAGTACATGCTTGATTTCCGATTTCTTATTAGGAAACTGATCGTGATTTTCTTTCATCGCCATCTTCAACGCGTCGAAACCAGCAGCAAAGTAAGGGCTATGATGCTTTCCTAAAGGAGATACAAATCGGGTATATGCATCATCAATTTCTCCTGATGTAACAAGCCTTAGAAACTGGACTGCCCGTTCTTTATTTGAATTCTCTTGCATAGTACCAACATACCAAGCTACTTTGCAGCCTGTAAAGAACGATACATAAAATTGTATTAGGGCCTGCTCATTGACTTGTATCTTGAGCAAACCCTGCCGAGGAGGGCTCTAAGATGCACTTTTGGACTGCGTACGGAAGCTATTGAAGCAATCTCCAGTAAAGCGTTTTTAATGGGGACGCGCAATGACACGAAGGAGTATACCACCAATAACCCCATAGACAACGAGTGCAATGAGTGCAGCAGGTTCAAAAACGCTATGTGGAATTGCGCCAACCACTGCTTGGTAGGTATGGCCAAAGAACGTTCCAAATGGAGCGACGAGTGGCTGCGTTAGGTCGTATACCCATGTTACAAATGTATAGTCAAGGCTCATACCTATAAGTTCAAAGATAAACCGAAGACCGATTCCTAGCTCTATAATGCCAAAAACGATAGAAACAATTCCCCACATAGTCCTCTTTCACCTTCCCCTAGTAGTATGTAATTTTATTCGTATTGTAGCCTAGAGACAGTATAGAATACAAGATATAGTCACCTTTATAGATATATCTACACTATTCAATCTGGAACGTGGAGTATGTCGTTTCACGCCTTACGAAGGCGAGGTTATTCGTCGCGAGGATAGCCTTCACTGAGCTTGCAATAACGGTGCCAAGAGCCGGGTGAGATGCTTCACTAAAGTGGATACCATCATCCCCGGGTCTCGCTACTAACGAAGCATCTATAAACCCGCAGTTCATTTCTTCAGCAACACGCTTTATTTCATCTGCGAGCTGCCTCGATCTGCTAACTGCACTATGCTCATATGTACCAGTATAGAACTCAGCAAAACGAGGTGCGGTGTCATCAATATAGATAGGACTCACCAGCATGACTGGGCTAACAGTACCGTTCTGCTTCGTCTTTTCTTGAACCAAATAGACAAGGCCACGAAGAGCTTCAGCAATCTGCTGAGCACTACGATTAAATTCGATCTTTAGATCGTTAGAACCAAGCATAAGAATCACCAAATCCAGTGGACGATGAGTGTCAAGACAAGGCTCGAGATACGTCTTACCATTCCGTCCGGGTTTATTTGAATAGTCTACATCCGTAGTCCGGCTACTTAAGCCCTCTTCAATAATTGCATAGCCTTTACCAAGAGTATCTTGTAAAACACCGGTCCACCGTACATTAGCTGGATATCGACCCGCCTTATCTGGTTTCTGGCCCCAAGTATTAGAATCACCGAAACAGAGAATCGTTTTAGCGGTTAACGAGGTATTCATGCACATTATTGTACCTTTGTTGGGATACAGCCGTAAAGTAATATGGCAAGCACTAGAGAAATTAAAAACACCGTAATATGACATCGGCCATGAGGAGAAGCTCCTCATGGCCGATAGGCGGTCCAGCGCGTCCTAGACGTTCGCAGGGGACACGACGGTCACACGGTAGATGTCGCCGAAGGGCTCTGCCATGGCGCGCCGGACGATGTCCGTCGCCTCGTGACCCTCGCTCGGAACGATCCTGAAATGGGTCGAGTCGATGATCTCGAACTCCACGACCAGGTTCCGGCGGAAGAGCACGAAGGCGAACAGCGAGAAGTCCTGGGTCTGACAACCGAGGTTCGTAGCCTCGCTCATGCTGGTTGCGACGCCTGCGTGCGGTCGAGCAAGAGGGGAGCTCATCTCACAGATGAAGCTGCCTTCCCTCGCCGAGTCGCGCGTGACGGTGACGCGGATTTCCATGCCGTACATGACACGCTCCTTGGATGGGGTAGCCTACATTTTAATATTATAAATTATATTATCAATCTAGTCAAGTAACCCTACTGACCCATCCTGACGAGATCAGTTTTATGCACACGGTATATACCAACCCCCCTTTATAGTAGATGGGTATTGTATTTTTATTATTTTAGTTCATAATATATTTAAGTCACATCCGTTCTAACTCAAGGAGAGACATCGTGACGAACATCAGCGAATTGCGCCGCTCCTCGGCCGTCGCGCGACTGGAGGGACTGCGAGCACTCGGCGATGAGAGGATCAACAAGATCCTCGACAACATGACCGACATCTCCTACCTCCACAACCAGCTCACCGACCGCGAGCGCATCTGCAGAGCCTGCAACGAACTGCAGAACCTTTCGGACGTTTCGGCCAAGCAGCTGATCCGAGAGGTCGTGCAGAGCGCGAGAACGGCATTCGACCTGGTCTGCTACCTGCATGGGTACGGCAACGGCTACGCGAAGGTGACCGACCTGGCCAGGAAGCTCAGCGGCAAGCACGAGCGGTACGACGTCGACGGCAAGCTGGGTCTGTACAACCGATCCCTCCCCCTGAACACGCCGCAAGACTACAAGGCCGACGCGGCGAAGATGGTCGCGGAGTTGCTCATCATCGGCGCCAACACCGAGGATGAGGCGTTCCTGAAGGACCTGCGAGAGACGATCGCCTCCATGACCGCCATCATCCTGAGCTGGCTGTAACAGGCAAGCACGTCCCGTAAGAGAACGGATGGGCATATAGCCCCGAAAGAGCCCCGAGACCATCGGCCGGCCTTCGGGGCTCTTTTCGTTCCAAAAAAACTTTCTCTTTGTTTCAATTATATACAGAAAAGATATCTTACTACTCCGCAACGATACCATTTTTCATATGTAGCCCTCCTTTTTGTGCTCGGTAAAAGAGATTAAAGATGAGGCCACCGACAAGCACTACAGACGCGCCAACAAGCGTTGGTGTCGTAATACCAATTGTTGCAATATACCCAGCAACAATGGCAGGGATTGACTCACCAAGTGCTTGTACACTCGCCTCAATACCCAGTACCTCACCCTGAATATCGCCACTCGCCGAGGAACTAACAAGCGCACTAGCATTCGTCATAAAGATGGAATAACAGAACGCGATTAAGGCACCAACTAGTACTAGTTCGGTCGTATTCCATACCGAAAGCTGAAGGAATAAGGCTGCCGCCATCGCGAGTGTCGCACCTCGTACTACCTGGTAGTTTTTAAATCGTTTAGCAAGAACCGGTATAAGAAGTCCTTGCGCAAGTGCTATACAAACACCGATAAAGGCAAAGAAATTGCCAATACTATCCGATCCATAGTGAAGTCGTTGAATCAGTTGCAGAGGAAGAAAGGTTGTAAAGAACGCAAACCCGCCCCAAAAAGCAAACTCTGTTATGAGAATTGTACGGAGCTCACGCGAGGTTGCGGCTACTCGGATGTTAGCAAAGGCCTTCGTCCAGATAACCCGTCCAGCGGAAAGGTATTGATTGGTCTCAGGTAATCGGATAATAAGCAGAATCACATTAATAGCACTGAGTAAGGCTGCAAACCAGAATGGCGTCGTCGTACTAAACCAACTAGGTGCGTGAAGACCTAAGAAACTCACATTAGGGACTGATAGACGCGCACCCAGGAATGGCCCAAGCACAAAACCCATACCCATCGCTGCGCCAATCAGGCCAAAGTTGCGTGTACGACGTTCGGCACTACTCACATCCGCCACGACTGCTCGTGCAACACTAATGTTTCCGCCAGCTATACCAGCAATTGCTCGTGCTGCGAATAATAGCGGAATGTTCTTGAGAACAATGCCAAGCGCAAATAGTGCATACCCAGCTGCAGTCGTAAAGATGCTAAGACCAAGTACTCGTCGACGCCCAAAACGATCTGAAAGCTGTCCAAGGATTGGCGTTGCGAAGAATTGCATAGCGGGATAAATACCGGCAAGCCATCCTAGGATAATAAATGCCATATGTGGCGAATACCCCGCTGGAATAAATATTTTAAAGACTAACTGCGATAGGATCGGGAATAGAATTCCTATGCCAATAGCATCTAGAAAGATAGTTGAAAGAACAATAGGTAACGCCCTTCCCTCTAACTTTTGTTTTGGTTGATTCATACTACGCGCCTCCTACGCCGGTAATTTATGATATGCAGTTTTTATTATTACTTGCATATTGCAAGTATATACAGACTAACTTGCATTATGCAAGTGTATTTGTTATACTTCTTGATATGAACACTATGGAACATCGTTCGGATTGTCCGATCAATTACCTACTCGAGCTAGTAGGCGACAAGTGGAGTCTGCTCATTATTCGAGATATGCTACTAGAGGATAAGAAAACATACGGTGAGTTTCTGACCTCAAACGAAAAGATAGCTACGAATATACTTGCAAGTCGTCTTACTTCTTTAGAGAAGAGTGGTCTTATTACTAAAAGGCGTGACCTTAAAAATGGCACTCGACATATTTACTCACTGACAGATAAGAGCTTAGCACTTGCTCCTCTCTTCCTTGACATAATGATATTCAGTGCTGAATATGCACCATTCCCCATCTCAGAAGAGCAAATGAACATCGCAAAAAGAGGCGTCTCACACCGCGAAGAAGTGATCGAACAAATCCGATCAGGGCAAATCCTGCATTAGAAACTGCCTGAACATATTTACCAAAACGTTTGACAAGCGTAAAATTAATCAGGATTATATAAAAATTATTTAGGAAATTTCTACTACACATGGTATCAGAACGTATGACAGGACACATTATAGACAGAGAACGCACTCCTGAACGCGAAGTAATTGTCGTCGGCCGGCTTGGCGATCTTGGTCTTGGGAACCCCGACGGTATCCCATCACGATACGCTCATTCAACCAACGCCGAGCTTGAGGCAAGCGCTAGAAAAAAACGCGAACATCTTCGCATGCCAACAGACATCAAAAAAACTGGTTGTATAGACGGCCGCAAAACACTTAGGAACATGGACGGCAGTAAGGCTGAAGTCCGCCTCCGTCGCGTCGGCGGTTCAGCATCGAACTTGGGTGTTGCTATGAACGCTGAAGCTCCAGTTGTGGAGACATTAGACTCAGACGCATCCCTTGGTGAACAAATTGAAACAATCGATAGATATATGGAGATGGCAACCGGATTCGAACGCTCAGCACATATGGGTGGCTGCGGTGGTGCAAATGGCGAGGTTGATGATGACAAGGCGATTCATGAAAAAGAGGCCATTTTAGGTGCAACCAAAGCGTTCATGTCGATTCCTGAGGTCCAAAACTATCTCATAAAAGGTCATGAGGATGAATTCTCAGACCCAACTACTGGTGAATTATCACCTCTCTTTGATGATGTAATCGGTGATCGTGTGCGTGAAACAGCTGGTAAAACAGCACAGTACCTCACCATTCACGGCTGGAATGGTCAAGAATATGTCGATGGCGTCGTTGAAGATAACCCAAGCGGCGTTGAAGACCTCGAAGTTGACCATGATGATCATAAATACCATGGACACAAAGAAGGAAGCATCCTGGTCATTATTGGTGAAGAGACCTATGCTGAAGATGACGATTTCGTCTGGAATCTTTCTGCAAGTAAAAAAGCTGCCGAGGGTCTTGCTGGTGAGCGTGGTAAAGATGGGTATGTCCAGGCGCTTATTGCAGAAATTGCAAAGCATATTGCAACATCAGACCGTCTTGCATCAGAGAAAACACCGTTTATCATCCTCAATAAACAGTAGTAGCTTCGTCTTCACTGTGTATTAAATATACAAACATACCGACCAGATATACCTGGTCGGTATGTTGCTTTTATATAACAATATGTTCTATTATACATACGGCGATGACAAGATCGCCCATCGACCGAAAGGTGATGTACGTTTATGATCATGACGACAGACCAGCCACCAGGTGCCTGGAGCCTCATCTGCCTGTATAGCGGAGATGAGGATCCGCAGATCGCAGCCGATATGACTGCGATCGAAGCGGTTATTGACATCTTCACTGCCCGCTACGCCAAACTGACCGAAAGGTCACTGACGCGACGCCTCGCTCAAGCGATCTGCAGCTTCGAGAAACTCCAGTGGATGTTCCTAGCCGAGCCGACGATCGACGAGCAGCTGGGTGGCAGCAAGCCCGAGTACTACTGGATGCTCAGGGATGCAAGCAACAGTACGGACGCTACTCAGGCCGAAGTTCAAAAGCTTGCAGCCTGGCGACTCGCCCAGATGGACAAGCTGGAGTTCTTTTTCCAACTGTTTGACGGTATGTCCAAGACGCGACGTCGCTCGCTTCTGAACGCGCGATCAATGCGTCCTTACCGTGAGTGGCTCGTCCAGCGCTTCATGCTCCCAGTCGCGGCACCAACACCGGCAGCACGAACGGCTGCCGCAGTCACCACCGCCCACTCGGCTCAGCTGACGAGTCAACTCAATGCGGCTCTCGGCGGCGCTAGTGCAGTGGTTTGGAAGGATGGCACACAGCAACACGTCAGTCTTCCAGGCATTGCCGCGCTCACCACCTCGCCAATCGAGCAGGAGTGGCAAAGTGCGGCTACTACACTACCAACACTCTACGACGGTTTGAAGGACCAGGCATTCGTCGAGCTGACGACTGCACTGGCCGCACGAACAGCCGAAGCAGGATTGTTGGGATGTGGCGTCGAGGCACTGCGCTGCGCCAGCGACACGCTATCAACGGGAACGCTCGACGACCTGATTCAGGTAGTCATGAATCCCGGCTCTCTCGATGTAGCACACCGCTACTACGCGCTAAAAGCCGCCCTCATGGGTGGTCAATTGCCGTTTGCTCGGCGGCGTGCGACATACGGCACACTCAAGAAGTACTCGTGGCTCGAGGCAGTCGAACTGATCCAGACATTCTTCGAACGGATCAGCCCGACGCTTCTCGTAGAGTTCAACCACGCACTAGCAAACGGGTACATCGACGCCCAACCCCGCGAAGGAAAGACGTCGCGAACCGCCTGCTGGTGGAGACCGGGCCTGCAGCCCATGCTGGCTGTCAACTTCATCGGCGACATCAACAACATCTCGCAGATCGTACACGAGTTCGCCGGTCATTTCATGGCGGCCCTCGCCGTGTCGAAGGTGCGAGATGGCCTCAGCTACAACACAAAGATTCCGCTGGCCGAGACTCATGGTGTGAGCTGGCAGTTGCTGGTGCCGGTGGTGCTAGCTGACAAGCTAGGCTCCGACGACCAGGCTAATCTAATCGCTATGATGGCCGGACTCGAAACCATCATGACGACCATCTATCTGCAGGGTGTGGCGACAGCATTCGAACAAAAGCTGTACGCCACATTCACCCAGGGGTCGTTGACGCTCGACCAGCTCGAGGCACTCTTTACCGACTACATGCACCAGATGTTCGGTGACGGTGTCGCGACAGATGAGCTAACCAAGCTCAACTGGGTCATGTGGCCACAGCTCAGGCAGGGCTTTTATAACTACAGCTACTGCATGGCTGGCATGTTCGCCGTCGTTCTGCGCGAGCAGTACGAGACCGATCCGACAAGCACAGTTCAGCGAATCGACCGTCTCATGGCGGCCGGCGGCAAAAATACGCTGACGAACATCTTCGGAGAAGTCGACATCACTCTCGACGCCGACCTCTGGCAGCAGTGCATTCGTGCAATCGCTGCACAGCTAGATAAGGCATTTGCGTTGGCGCGACAGCTGGGTCTCATCCCAGCAGTCTAGCCTCTTACCTCGTTGATCACTCAGCAGGACGAAACTACCTCGTCCGCCGTGTGGTTGGCGAGGTAGTTTTTAATAACACCGCTTATCCTTATATGTCTCGTTTTATTGCAATTATTACTTAATATGATATGATATTTGAGCAGCTCGGGTACTGAGATGTTTTTTTGTTTTATGCCCAGTTGAGTACAGACCATCAATCGGCTCAAGGTAACAGGAGGCGGAAGATGTCCATCACCTACCCGACCGGACAACGCCCACGAACAGACAGGGCACTCGAAACCATCGAACCCATCCTTCGCGAGGCCGGCCTGATCGACCCCCAGAACGGCACGGTCAGCGTCGACGTCCGGGAGATCGCAGCAGCCCTCAACATGGGCCTGCGTCAGCTCTCCTCGACGGATCCCTGGTGCGAACCCTTCGCCCTGGTGATCCGCGGCGACTGGTGCAGCATCGACGGGACCGAACCGGGCTACTTGCAGATGCGAGTCACCCCGAACGGCGTGCAGCTCCGCGAGCGTACACCCAGCACCATCGCATGCATGAGCGAGGACCACTTTGTTCAGGACTGCGAGAACTGCTGGACCGTCCAAGTACTTCACCCGGCGAGCCAGTGGCACCCGATCAGTGAGCGTGTGCAGATCCGGATCGATTCGACCAACGGCGTCACATGCCGCATCGAGATCCGACGGCGCGTCAACACGAACACGGTCCTGCCGGAAACGGTCTGGTCCGAACCGTGGCAAGTCCCCGACTACACCAGCACGGACTTCTACAAGACCCACCGCGATGACCGGGACATCGATACCACCTGGGTCGACGTCGCGTCAGACGTTCAGATCTCCACGGGACACACGTTCCCTCGTGGGATCCTGGTCCGTCAGGCAACCGGCCGCGAAAACAGCCCCTGGACGACGCCGGCATTCCTGCCGGCGACGCACTGGGGCTGGGCCGACCTTCTTCCCGACGGCTCCATCCAGTTCCGCTGCTGGAACACACGGGAGGAGGAGAGGGCGTTCGGCCGTTACCGCGTCGAGGTTCGACAACAGATCGAGCGCAAGCCCAGTTTCGCCGTCGAGCCCACATGGAGTCAGTCCAAGGGCAGCTACGGAGAGCGAGCCACAACTACGAACGGCTACACCCTGGCGTTCACCTACCAGACCCACAGCTACAGCTACAGGCGTTCGATCACTGGCCTGCGCGTGACCGACCCATTCGGTCGCTCTCACGACATTCTCGTGACCGACCGTTGGGTGCGGGCAGCGCCCGACCTGCTGATCAACGCATCCTTCCAAGGAAGCTTCAGCTGGAAGAACGCAACCTCGGAAAACGAGACCATCCGGTGGTCGAGTCCCGAGGAGCGCTTGCTTCGTACCAGCGAGTGGACGATGCTCAACGACACGGTGCGCGCCCGAGTCACCCGAGGTCATCGGGGCGTCATGGTCGAAACCCTGCGCAGCGCTCCGGTGCGACCCCACTGGTGGTCGCGCCAGTCGTGGTGGCAGTCTAGCGGCAACCTGTCGTTCGGCACCACCCACCACTTGGGCGACACACTGCGTGTCGCCTTCCGCCCTGACCAGGTGGCGGAGATCCAGGTCGTCACCTCGACGATCTCGGACTAGTACTTGGTCGCCGCGCCCGCGGTCGGCTCAGCGTTAATTCGCTGGCCGACCCCGGGCGCTTGTTTATATGCCCACCACATTGACGGTAGGTGTATTAGGGTATATGATTATCTTTATTGTTTTAACTATTGAGCACACCGACTGTTGCCAGAGGAGTTTTCGCTATGATATCAAGGGAATTGTATCATGCCTTATCACCAGAGACCGAGTTCGAAACACCGTTTACCCTACAAGTACTCGACTTGCCTAGACACCTATACAACACAGCAGCCACACTCATTGACAATGAGCTACATTTGCTAGGCAGAGAAGTACCTGAGGTAGACCCCGATGACATGCACAAGCCTGATGTAAGCCCTATCTCAATGGTGAACGTTACAACAGGGCGAACTACCCGGCTCTGGACACCCCACGGTGGCGATACACTGGAAGACATTAGATTTAACCATGACTTTACGTTTGCAGGTGCGACACGCGTCCTGAAAACCGGCGCCAATGATGATGGCACAGATAAACACTCCGCCTTTATTAGTATGATAACCGATACGGATGTTGATCGTCTTTTAGATGGACAGTTTCCTCCGACCGTATTTCCTATCGGTCTTGGTGAGGATAGAGAACATCCCGCACTGCGATTCGACGTGGGTATTGAAGGATATGTCGTACGTGGCAAAAACATCACCCCTATCGGCGTCAACGCAAACGGTGAACAAGAATTCCTCTACCGACCTGAAGATAGGCCGCACACCTTTATTTTCTTTACCGTTGGTGAGAATAATATGGCCAAAAATGTCCAGACCGTCCATATACCTATAGAAGATCGACCGCACTGGATGAAATATAACGTAGGATCCACCCTATCTCCCGTGTTGCTGAATAATCAATCAAATGGCCCTGACCGAGAATATCTTTTCATGATACACGGTATCGAAGTAGTCGACGAAGGTACGAAAGATGCTAAAGACGAGAAATTTATCTATGCAATCGGCTCAGCGAGACTTTACTGCGACGAACATGGACAATATACAGTCGATAATATTAGCAGAGAGCCGCTGCTACGTCATGATACTTTCTATAGAACCTTTAATAGAACAGCCGAAGAATTACATTCCTTCCGAAGAGTCGTCTACCTCTTGGGTGGCGTAGCTGCCTATGATGCGCTTGGTGATCTCGACTCGCTCATTACATCACCCCAGGTCGGAGATATTCACACCTTCCTCGCAACACTCACAAGAGAAAAAATAGACGCTCTCACACGTACATGGTTTAGACCTGAACGTTTAAGCGCGCGTGAACAGCTTATACGATAATCGGAGTCGTCTATTCTTTATTGTATAAACCATAAATTTATCATACACAAATTATAGGGTATAATAGGGTTATTCCTCACCCCGAGGAAAAGACGACCTCACATGACAGAGGAGTTGATCGTGCAAAAGCGCCTGCTCGCCGAAGGTGTGAATATCACCTATCCCACCCTAGAGGAAACGCTGCAGGAGGGTGAGATTCTGGTCGCAACCTACGAGGTCGACATCGACTTTGGATGCCGTGGATCCTACACCACCCGCGAAGTATATATCTTCACGGATGGCTGCTATGATTTCTATAGCATCATGATCAATGCTATGCGCTTCCTGATCGGTCATGGCGGCTTCGAGAAGCTGAAGTTCTATGCCGTCGTGGAGCCCACCGAAAACTACGATGACTACACGTCGTAACGCTATAGAGGACTAACGTAAAAGGGTGATCTCCCTACATCAGATCCGTCGGGCGCAGTCGCCCCTTCACCACAGACGTGACGTGTGGTGGTATCGTCTGAGCCATGGATAACCAAGCTATCGAAGGCTGAGATGATATGGTCAAAGAGATCAGTAGCTAGTTAATACCTTCTATTGCATACGAAACTTTCGTAATGCCTTTTTTGCTTTTGATTTTAGGAATCGTCATGTGTCCAATGTCACGCACGTCCTTAACATGCGTACCGCCACAGGGGATACCAAATGCCTCATCGTAGAGTACGACGCGTGCTGGTTTATTCTTAGGAATGTTCTCGGGGACATGCTTACAGACAGTGTGCATCTCGGAAACTGGCATAAAGCGAATTTCGTTATCGCTTCCTTTTGCGATTATATCGTTTGCGACCCTTTCGATATCTCTCCTGACGGTTTCAGTCTCTTCAGGAGATACAGTGGCCATATATTCCACAAAGCTCATATGAGGGTAATGAGCACCCTTACCTGGAATCCAAGCAAGCCCCAGATGATCTACTGCCATATCGACGAGGTGTCCGGCAGAGTGCAAGCGGGTATTGATTTCACGACGTTTTGCATCAACAGCGCAATCCACCATATCTCCCTTTTTTAGCTCACCGCCCTGGTATACGCCGATATGGTGTACGATACCGTGTTCGTCGAGGCGTACTTCTTGCACCGTAAAGACCGCCGAGCCATCTCGGCTCATCATAGTCCCCTCATCCCAATCCTGACCGCCACCCCTTGGATAGAAGCACGTTCTATCGAGCTGGATATCCACTCGATCGTCTTCTATCGTCTGTATAGCGACGACCTCCGCGGTACACATAACCACATCAAAATCTTCTAAATACACTAACTGAGTTGCCATATCATCGTTACTCCAATTCGTACTCTTTCCATTTAGCACCATTATAGCAATAACAAGTCTACGCAATCATCAGATTACTGTACGACCGGCGTGCATGGCTCACTTGAATAGCCAGCTGCTGCATTCGTCACAGTCTGACCACAATCCACAATCGTTCCTGTTGATGCTGCGTCAACGTGAAAGGCCCATCCGGATGCATTCACCTGACCTGCGTTACCACGAAAGATATTATTTTGCCCCCATCCAGCTGCGACAACATGATTACCGAACCCATCGACCTGACTGTTTGTGCCGGCGTTATCGAGAACCATCCAATTATTACCTTTGGAATCAACCCAACCTTTAGCTTTAGTATTCATGGCGCCGTCGATCCTGTTGTTTGAGACGACTCCATTAGACGAACCTTCTTTGAGGTCGAAGGGATCAGCGGTTGTATTGTAAACGATGAGTCCATTATAGCGATTGTAATCACTCTTATCCGGTGCGCCACCAGAGTAATACGACCAGTTTGAGACAGCTGACCCATTATAGATACCTTCAGCACCTGTATTGTAGACGAGATCACCTTCGAAATCATTATGAGCACTAAAGCTCTCGACATGAATTCCAGCCCCTGAGGTGTTATGGATAGTAACACCGATAATCGTATTATCATTAGCGTTTGCGAGATCAAGCCCCTTGTTCCCGTTTGTGATTGTAAACCCTTCAAGATTCCACCAGTTAACCGCCTGACCCATCGCCATGACGTTTGCTGTTGGGCAGCCTTGGGTACTTGGACTTGTACAGAGGAAAGTTCCGCTTAATGTAAACACATGCGATTTACCGTTGCCGTTTAGAACCGCATTTTGTGATCCACATAGTGTAATGGGACTCGCCTGCATACCTGAATGACCAGCAGGAATCGAAAATGGACCGACATATGTCCCGTCAGTCACAGTGATAACATCGCCTGGAATAGCAGTGCTAAGAGCGGCTTGTAACTGAGACGAGGTAGAGACGTTAATCGTCGAGGTCGGACACGTAACCGTCGTCGGTGCAGTAGTGGTGGTAATAGATGAACTTGTAGCTGCCGCACTTGGCGTAAACACGAATGCCGTTGCGATGATCGTTAGAATAAATGACGTTGTCTTATTTTTTAACATACTAGCTCCTTTATCAACAACATATCATATTTTACTTCTATGCGCATGCTGAGCCTCGACTACTGAGGTGAAATAATATCAATATAAAGAACTGCTTCGTTATTTGCTACCCGAATAATACCTTGTTTAATAGGAAAGGCAAAGACTTGGCTTCCATCATTCACGAAAACAGTGCACTCAGTGAGCAGTGAGAAGAAATTTGCATGATTCGCGAGTATATCGAAAGGCCCGACATCGTTGACTGCAGAAATAGACACCCCATCCCCATCATAGAACGTCTGCGTTGGTGATAGGATGCGTACATGAATCGGTGACACTCTACTCGTCATAACTATGCCAAGATGTCTTCAACACCTTTTAGCGTTTCTTCTCTTGTGATATATTCACCTTTTTTACCTGTCAGATCTTCAGCAACAAAAAAGTTTTGATTGAAATACTGTATGATCTCCTGGGCTCGCTGGTAGTCGCGACGCTCCTCTGGAGATAGCTCACTCTGACCAATAATCGAAATGATATTCTTAAGAGAGTCATACTTTTGCATGATTGCCTGAACGTTCGAGACAAGATCATAGTGTCGCTGTCCCACAATATCCGGAGATAGGAGCGAAGACGCTGTCCGTATGATGTCAATTGCCGGACGGATGCCCCCTTCTGCGATAGCACGCGACAATACGACGGTCGAGTCGAGTTGCTGGGCCACCTCTTGGACAGCTGGATCACTAATATCGTCAGCAGGTATATAAATAGCCTGAACAGAGGTAATAGAACCATTCTGATTCGAACTGAGACGGTCCTGCAGACGCCGTAGATCAGAAAAAAGTGTTGCCTGGTAGCCGCCTTCGCTCGGCATCGTGCCTATACTTGTCGCTAGTTCGTTTGCCGCTTGGATATAGCGATAAATATTATCAACAAAAACGAGTGAGTCGCGTTTTTCTTCATCACGAAAATATTCTGCGATTGTTGCAGCAGTCTGACCAACGCTAGCTCGCATAGCTGATGTTTCGTTCATTTGGCCCATCAGAAGGATGGCGTTACTAAGAAGCTTTCGATCCTTCAACGTTTCGTAGAGTTCGTGACCCTCACGAATACGCTCACCAATTCCAACAAACATGGCTAACTTTTCGTTGTCTTTGGCGACGTTATGGATAAGCTCCATAATAAGGACGGTTTTGCCGACTCCCGCGCCACCAATCACCCCTATCTTTCGACCCTTAACGAATGGCGCGAAGAAATCAATCGCTTTAATCCCTGTTTCAAGAAGCTCAGGTGTTGATACGAATCCATCGGATTGCACGGGATAATCATACACACTTCTCCATGTCTTCGCTTCAATTGGCGGGCCACCATCAACCGGCTGGCCAAAGGCATTCAGTATCCTTCCAAGTACACCAGCACCTTCTGGAACAACGAGTGACGAGCCCACTGCGACAACCGCCGCATCATGACAGACAAGTGGACTCCCTGCAAGATTAATACAGCGTGCCGTGAACTGATTAGGAAATGAGACAACTTCAAGATACACATCGGGATGCTCCGCAAGACTTACGAGTTCTTTCGGTGCTGGTCGTTCCCCAGTGAGCGCCACTTCACACACAAGGCCATTGATTGATTCGATTCGTCCGATTATCTTCTTAGTATTCATACTCTATTCTATAGTTCCCTAGACATCATTCTTTGTGTGACATTAATAACACTTGCCATCTCTTTTAAGCGTTCATCACTTTCGCTACGTTTCGCACGGTAGTACCCCAAGCGGTAGTCGGTTCGTAATTCGATAGCTCGCTGTCTTGCGGCGGTCATGGTATTAAAACGAGTGGCATACTGCGAAAGCTTCGACTCCATAATCACCTGCGTCAATGCAACGCTCAGCATGACTGACTCAAGATAATCGGCGATCTTGGTAATGTTTGGCTCAAAAATATAATCCTTACTACTAATGATTTGACTATCGTCATCAATACCTACCGCGAGCTCGCGCACCGCCGATACTAGCTCTATACGTGCAACACCCTGAGTGCGCAGTGATCTGTATGTTTGATAGAAAACAGTAATCTGGCTATAGTTATTCAGTAGTTCAATAATCTCAGCAATATCCAGAGAATCGTCACTCTCGGGTAAATGGAAGGAATGTGTTGCATCAATATGTCGTCGTTTTAAGCCTGCGAGTGCATGGCTGCCAATAACAACGACATCAGTTACCTCAGGCTTTTTGTTTGCTAGTATCATTTCATCAATAATCGCCTCATCCACTCCACCGTCTAGACTTCCTTCTGATGAAATAACGACAAACACAGTTCGTGCATTTTTTGCCTGCTTCTTCCGTGCCAGCTGTTCCTTCGGATTAATCCTAAGACCGGAGTAGGTAAGCCATAGTTCTTCAAAAAAGGCCTTACTATCGACAACCTTGTTACGCAATTTGGCGATTTTAAGGCTTGCGATGCCCTCAAACGCTTCGGTAAGATTTTCAACCGTTCCGATCCGTGTCAAATCCTGCTTAATCGTAATTGCTCTTTGCATATTATTCAGACTTCCCCACACTTTCAGAAAGAAGTTCCTGAACAGCCTTGTCAATCGCGTCGTCGTCTTGAATAGTACTTGCTGCTTTCTTAGCACGTTCCTTCAAATTGGTCACGTCTATCTCGTGCACCCCGGCACTCGCGAGGACCGTTTCAAGGACGAGCTGTTGTTCAATAAGCGAGAAGCGCTCGACCTGGTTTTGACGAAATGCCTCTATAATGAGACGGCCAAGTTGCAAGGCTATTTTTGTTTCAGGGGCAAGGTCAGGTCCAAAACGGGCAAATTCAGTTGCCTGACGATATTCAGTAAGTTTTTTAAAAATGGTTCCAGAGAGTATCTTTTGACGCTGCGATTGTGCACGGCCCCCTACTCGTGAAACGGATAGTCCTGTATTGACCGCAGGTCTAATATTCTGTCGAAATGTTGATAAATCAAATATGATTTGGCCATCAGTAATCGACATAACACTCGTCGGAAGAAAGGCTGTGATATCATCCCCAGGCGTAATAACAACCGGTAAGGCTGTGAGCGTTTTGTTATTTTTGCTCAACTTCCCAGCACGTTCAAGCAAAGAAGAATGCGCAAAAAACATATCACCTGGATACGAATCACGTCCAGGGTTTGCATTAGCGAGCAGCGAAACCTCACGATATACCTTTGCATGACTCGAGAGATCATCGTAAATAATGATGACATCCCGATTGTTATGCCATAGGTATTCCGCAATCGCACACCCTATATACGGAGCCAAATACGATTGTGTCAGTGAATTAAAAATACCGGCAACGATCACGATACTATTCGCAATCGCGCCTGTTTTTGTCAGTGTTGCAATCGTCTGATCAATTTCGATGCGACGCTTCCCGATGAGCACATAGACGACAATGCGATCCGTCCCTTTCTGATTAGCACCTAGCTGCATCAGAAAACTCGACTTGCCAGATTTTGAATCACCAAGAATCGCGATACGCTGACCGAAAACGATGGGGAAAAGACTGTCGACAACAGCAACACCAGATGGGAGCTGGTCTTTCAGAATACTCCGCTCCATTATTCCTGGCGCAGCTGAATAGATCGGCCATTCGGCATCAAAATGTATAGGACCCTTACCGTCGAGAGGCTCACCGAGCGGGTTAACAACTCGCCCAATCAGACCAGTGCCTACGCGAGTTGTTACTATAGTATTTTCCAGTACCGCTAGTTCACCAATACGGGTGTTTTCAGCGGTAAGATCAAGTACTAGGACTGTATCACCTACAATTTTACGAACTACTCCCCGTCCACCTGATTCAAACAAGACAGACGCATTCGCTGCCGCCCCTCGCAATCCCTTTATAGTAACAAGGTAACGATCAACACCTACCACTTCACCGGTAGAATTACCATCTGCAACGCATTTCTTAAACCGTCCATCACTTTGCACTTCTAAGTATCTCCGAGATACGGTTTCTATGGCTAAGAAGCTGCGTCCGATATGAAAAGTCGTGAATAGTTGAGCTCGTCCGCAAAATCATACCTCCGACAATGTCACTCCGAGTACCGAACGCCACGAACACTTCAGGATGAATCTGACGAAACCATTTTGTTATTGTCATTTTCATACTCTCGTCCGGAAACGCAGCGAGAGTAATATGTACCGTCGGCGCGGTACGTCTCAGATCCTCTAACTCCGTGATTAGTGTCTCAACACCAGAGAGTACTTTTTTATCGCTATTTGTCGCAGTAAACAATGCATCAAGAAATGGGGAGAGTGCAATGTCAATTGGCTGAGACCCAATCTTTGCACGTGCGAGGCTGTCACGCAAATGACCTGCATACGTATGGAGTTCTGCTAAAGCAACACCAACTTGATTCTGAGAATAGATGCTATCTGGGAGCCTAATCGCCATTACACTATCTCTCTCTTGATATCATCTTTATGTTTCTCAAGTTCTGCAATGATTACAGATGACTGCGTACCTAGATCAACAGTGGCGCCGAGGCTATCGATTATATACCCCGATACAACATCATCAATGCGTGCGTACAGTGCATCAATTTGCTTTGATGCCTCAGCTGTAAGTGTCGTATCAATCTTCGTTACCTGTTCGACGTAATGATCATTGAGACTTTTCTGAAGCGTATCAAATTGGGCAATGCTTTTCGATCGCAGCGATTCTAAATGAACGCGATATTTCTCAAACTCCTGATCTAGATTCTTGGTTGCTATGTCACTTAGTTCTGATGCGACCTTTTCAGCGATGTTCGTTAGTGAACTCTGGAGTTTGGCAGCAGATTTCTCTGTGGCATCTTTCATTTGCGCGAGGGCAAACGCTTCGATAGTCTTCATATCCATTTCAGCGAATATCTTTGAACCTTCGACATGAAGCTCTTCTTCGCGAGGAGACGTCGGGACTTGTAATTTCTGAATTTTTTTATTTAGAGAAAGCCCATATACCACACTAATAAGTATGAGTGTAATCAATAGGATAATAGTAATCATTGTACTGTCCATTATGGTTATAGTTAAATCCTTAGTATTAAATATATAATAGCGACCGAACCAAGTAAAATACCTAGAGATGTCAAGCCCACCTCAAAGAGGCCCTTTCGAACAGCAACCTCAGATAGTGGATTACGACCGATCGAAATAATACTCGACCGTACTGATGTAGCAAGTAGTGCCGTAATACTGACAAAAGCAAGAAGAAATACAAATATACTCGCGATAATACGCACAATTGAGACTTGCCGCCCACCAGCGAGGTAATTTGCGAGCTGTTGCAAGAAAGGAGGCACGATGGACTGATCGGTCTGCGGTGTATAATATGATACATTAATCTGCGCCGAAACGAGCCCAATATGAACGGTATGTTGCGCGCCAGCTGCATCAGTAATAGTACGAGTTGATGCATTTTGCAGATTGAACCCATCCTGGGCTGTCCCTATAACCTGCGTGCTCGTTATTGCTTTCATACCGATACCATCAATCGGCGAGGCGGTAATCCTATCCCCCGAATGTATCGTACCGTTTATATCACTGACAAGAACATCTGTTGTTCCCCCAATCGCTATCTGCACCTCAGGAGTGTTATTGGATAATGCTAAAAGAGATTTGTCTTCGACAACACCGACTAAGTTAGTCACTCGATCTGTGTTAGCAAGTATAGCACTGCCCTTATCGTTTGGGTCTAAACTCATGAGCGCACCCATAACTAAGTTCGTCTCATTCGTATGAAAACCTTGGGAAATTCCCGAAGTATTTGCAGCCGCACCGGACGGTGACTGCGTCATGACAGCAAGAAACGCTGACGCAACAAACACGCTAACTGCAACTCCTATCTGTCGGCGCTTGATGATCATTTCATTACTCGCTTATATACCTGTTAAATTGTAGCATAAGCGAAAAGAAAAACTTAAGACTATGAAATATGTCATTAACCATACACTAATTAACTGTGTATAACTATTTACAAAATGTTCATGGTTACAACTTGTATAATATACAACGCGAGCGGTATACTATAGTTAATCGTCATGGAGAATAACCCATGGCAGGTGAGTGAATAGGTGGAAAAGAAGCAAAACACAACTGACATTGTTTCGTCGGGACATGCGTTGATAAATGATATATCAACGAAGTTAAATGTCTCCAAAAATCTGCCCTCGCAACAACAATCCTTCTCTCAGAATACAAATCAATACGCTCTCCCTGGCACTCCACGCGCAAACCTCCACCCTACTCCACCTAGTAATAAACGACCTTCCTCTAAGATTTTGCGTTTTGCCCTAGCAAGCGGCGTTCTTCTCGCCGTTATCGTCGCTGGGTTTATCATGTTTACCCAAAAGAAACCCTCGACAGATGCATCAGTCAGTGAGCTCACCTCTTCTAACTTCCACCCACTAGAGATCCCGCTTGACCAATTTGTAAAATCAGGTCAGCTAAGTATAGATGGGACACAGACGCTGACTATTAACGGGCAATTAAGAGCAAATAATTCACTTATTATTACTCCCACCTCTCAACCTACCGATGCCATCGTTGGACAGCTCTATTATGATCAAACAAGCAATCAGCTCCGCTACTTTAATGGCAACACGTTTTCAGATATAGCAACAAACAATACACCGACAGTTAAGACAATCGGTGGACAGACAGGTAATATTGCTGTTGGATCGGGTCTCAATGTTTCCGGTGGTGCAATTAATAATACCGGCGTCTTATCCGTACAAGGCCAAGCAGGGGCGGTGAGCTTCACGAATGGCGGCGGGATCGCCGTCAATGGTACAACCCTTACAAACACAGGGCTTCTTTCACTAGGCGGACAATCAGGTAATATTGCCATTGGATCAGGACTGCAAGTCACGAATGGCACACTGTCGTCATCAGGCGTTCAGAGTATTACACCAGGCAGTGCTAATCTCTTAGTGTCAAACGATGGTGCGGGTAATATTACTATCACGAGTATTGGTGGTGGTAGTGCCACTGTTTCTAGCCCAGGTGGAACTGCTGGGCAGCTTGCCTACTTTACGGGAGCACAGACAATCGCAAACTCACTCGTAAGCGAGAGTGGGTCGACAGTGACCATTACGGGCAATCTCACCGTCACAGGTTCACTCGCCCTATCAACGCCTCTTGCTGTTGCAAGTGGTGGAACAGGAGCAGCAACCGCTTCTGGTGCGCGCACTGGCATCGGTGCGGCAGCATCTGGTGCAAACAGCGACATCACCTCACTAAGCGGGCTAACAACAGCATTGAGTGTATTACAAGGTGGAACGGGTGTTGGCACGTTGGCAACAAACGGTGTCGTTATAGGCCAAGGTACGAGCGCTCTGACTAGTCTCGTGGCCGGTAGCGCAAACGAGTGTCTTATGTCAACCAGCGGAGCGCCAGCGTGGCAAACATGTCCAGGCGCGACTGGTGTGACAAGCGTGAACGGAGTAGGTGGTGTCATAGCTATTGCGAACGCTACCGCTGCTGGTAGCACGATCACTATTAATGATGCAACCACTGCATCTAAAGGTATTGCAAGCTTTAATAGTACTAACTTCACTGCCACAGGTGGTGCCATTAATACAATTCAGAACATCAGCATCACCTCAACTCCAACATTTGCTGGAGTAAACACCAATTCAATCACACCCTCCGGTGCGCTTACTATTGGTTCAAGTGGACAAAACGCAACACTTCAAGGAGCACTCGTCAACGTTTCAAGTACGAGTGGCGCAAATACAACGACACTTAGTTTTGTTACACCAACTGCAACAGTCGGATACAGATTACAGACCGCCGCAGCCGGGACCTATGACATCTGTACAACTGTTGGTAACTGTGTAGGTGTTGGCGGTGGCGTTACGAGTTCTGGCGGCACAACAAATCAAATTGCCAAGTTCACAGGTTCACAAGCAATCGGTAATTCACTATTAAGCGACAACGGAACGGTCGTAACTGTTAGTGGCAACCTGTCTGTAACTGGTTCAACAACATTAGGAACAGCACTTTCAGTAACCAATGGTGGAACTGGAGCAACGACAGGCGCTACAGCTCGGTCAAATCTTGGCGCCGCCGCATCTGGTGTTAACAGCGATATAACGTCGCTTGGCGGACTAACGACGGCACTAAGCGTTGGACAGGGTGGTACTGGATCAGCTACAGCGTCAGGCGCGCGCTCTAATCTAGGTGCGGCTGCATCCGGAACAAATAGTGACATTACATCCCTTAGCGGATTGACGACAGCGCTGAACGTCCTACAAGGAGGGACCGGTGTAACAAGTCTCACGACTAATGGCGTCATTATTGGTCAAGGTACTGGCGCCTTAACATCCGTCGCAACGGGTACATCAGGCCAGTGTCTCATCTCAACCGCAGGGGCTCCTGCTTGGCAAACATGTCCAGGTAGCGGAGGTGTTACATCGGTCAACGGTCAGACCGGCGTCATTAGTCTGGCTAATGCTACAGCAAGCGGTGGTGTGATCACCATTAATGATGCAACTGCGAGCGCAAAAGGTATCGCTAGTTTTAATAGCACTAACTTAACCGTTACAAGCGGGTCTGTTAATACCGTCCAGAACATCAACACCACAGCAACACCTACCTTTGGCACACTCACACTCACAAGTAGCCAGGCGACTAACCCTATGTTCCTTGTTAATAATACAAATACAGGAGCAACCGGTAATCTTCTTGACCTTCAGGTTAATGGTTCCAGTAAGCTGAGTGTCGCTCCAAGCGGTTCGTTAACACTAGTAGGCACAATTAATGGCCAGACAATTAGCTCAGCAGCAAACTTTACAGGGACACTTGGAGTAAGTGGACTGGCGAGTCTCAACGGTGGAGCTGCCGTTACCGGCACATTGACCGCTAATACAATTACCCCAACGGGCGCCCTAACACTAGGCTCAACTGGACAGTCGGCGACGCTTCAGGGTGCAGCGGTGAGCATTACCTCTACAAGTGGAGCAAGCACAGCAGCACTAAGCTTTGTGGCTCCGACCGCAAATGTAACCTACCGACTCCAGACCGCAGCAGCCGGAACCTATGATGTTTGTACTACCGCCGGTAACTGTGCGGGTGTTGGCGGAGGTGTAACAACTCCTGGCGGCACAACGAACCAACTTGCTAAATTTACTAGCTCACAGGCAATCGGTAACTCAATTATTAGCGATAACGGAAGTACCGTCACGATCGCAGGTGGCCTGGCGGTCAATACTATTACACCAAGCACCGCGATGACCATTGGTGCGCTAGGCCAAAATCTTACACTGCAAGGAGCTGCCGTTTCGCTAAGCGCGACGAGCAGTGGCATAACAAACACCTTAACCTTTGCTGCTCCAACAACAAGCGGAAAAACAATCACACTCCCTAATGCAAGTGGAACTGTCGCAGTAAGTGCATCAGGACCCCTTCAGGTTGATGCAAATGGTAATATATCTTGTCCTAGCTGTCTTACAAGCGGTGGCTCAGGCGGCGGAACTGCTGCTGTCGATAGTGTCGATACTCTCGTTGGTGCGCTAACACTCGCAAACTCCGTCGGAAGTGGAACGACCATCACTATTAATAACGCCAGCACATCTCAGCTCGGTCTCGCTGAATTTAATAGCACCAACTTTACGACGAGTGGTGGTATCGCAAATACTATTCAAGATATTAATACCACTGCCGCACCAACGTTTGGACGTCTGTCGGTTACCTCCTCTCAGGCAACAAATGACATGTTCGTTGTTAATAACACGAACGCATCTGGAACAGGAAAGCTGCTTAATGTTGAATTAAACGGTGCTGGAAGATTTACTGTTGATACATCAGGTAACGTTCTCTCTAATGGAACCATTAACGGTCAAACCATTGGCTCAACAACCAGTCTCACTGGATCACTTGCTGTCGCAGGTGCAGCAAATCTAAACGGTGGCGCAACTGTCAGCGGAACGCTTACCGCTAACACAATTACTCCAACAGCAGCTATGGTTGTTGGCTCATCTTCTCAGAACCTCACCCTGCAAGGAGCAAGCACAAACCTTACGTCGACGAGTGGAGCGAATACGACTACCCTTTCCTTACAGACACCAACAGCAAATGTTGCCTATCGCCTTCTCACTGCGGCAGCCGGAACTTATGACATCTGTACGACTGTCGGTAACTGTGCGGGCATAGGGGGCGGCGTAACGGTTTCGAGTTCTGGTACTGCCAACACTCTCGCAATGTTTACAGGTGGTCAAACGATAGCTAACTCTATCTATTCACAAAATGCTGGGGCAACCGCAGCAACTATTGGCGGTAACCTCACCGTTACAGGTACAACAACGCTCAACACTGCCCTTTCTGTAGCTAACGGTGGTACTGGTGCAACTGCCGCCAGTGGTGCACGTACTAACCTTGGGGCTGCAGCTTCGGGAGCTAACAGTGATATTACATCACTCAGTGGACTGACGACGGCATTGAGTGTTGGTCAGGGTGGTACTGGTGCAACCTCCTTAACTACTAATGGTGTCATAGTCGGCAATGGGACGGGAGCACTCAGTTCAATTGCTGCAGGAGGTTCAAACCTTTGTCTAGTATCAACAGCAGGTGCTCCAACGTGGGCAACATGTCCTGGTATCTCAAGTTTAGATACCTTGACCGGGGCACTGACAATAGCAAATTCAACCGGGTCAGGAAGCACAGTCACAATTAACTCGGCAACAACCTCTCAACTAGGACTTGCAAGCTTTAATTCTAATAACTTTACGGTCACTAGTGGTGCGGTGAATACAATTCAGGACATTAACACCACTGCAGCACCAAGCTTTGGCGCCCTGACACTCACCTCTAGTCAAGCAACGAGTCCAATGCTTCTTGTAAACAATACAAATACTAGTGGTAGTGGTAACCTTCTTGATCTCCAGCTGGGTGGATCGAGTAAATTAAGTGTCGCACCGACAGGTAACCTGACCCTTGTTGGTACAGTCAACGGTCAAACGATCAGCTCAACCGCGAACTTCACTGGTTCCGTTACTGTAGCCGGTGCTGCGAACCTTAACGGAGGCGCATCCGTAACTGGTACATTGACCGCAAACACTATTACTCCGACATCAGCATTAACCATTGGTTCGTCAGCACAACAGGCGACCCTACAGGGCAGTGCCGCAAGTGTCATAACTGCAACTTCAGGCGCATCAACTACAACAATCGGATTCGTAGCGCCAACGGCAAATGTCACCTACCAGTTCCAAACGGCAGCCGCCGGTACGTATAGCATATGTTCGACAGCAGGAAACTGTGCCGGCGTTGGCGGTGGAGTAACAACCAGTGGCGGGACAGCAAACACAATCGCGAAGTTTAGCGCATCTCAAGGTATCACCAACTCCGGAATCACCGATGACGGAACAACGGTCGGTACGAGTGAGCTCCTCAACCAGACCTACTCTGGCACGACAGGAAGCGGTGCAACATTCGGTGTAACCAACGGTGCTTCAAGTGGGGCAACAACTCTTAAGGGCGTTTCGATTAATCTCACCGGAACAAATAACGCTTCGGGTTCGAATACTAATACGGGTCTCAACTTCGGTAATGTGACGGCGGCAACAAATAATACCTTTAATGGGATTGCGTTCGGAACGGGCTATACTAACCTGGTTTCATATAATAGCACCGCACTTATATCAGGAGCCGGCTTAATTCAGAACGCAGCGCTTGATGCTACCCTGACCTATAGCAACATTCAAAAGGTTGGTGCATTAACAGTGGGTTCTATCGCCTCTGGCTTTGGCACTATTTCAACAGGGAATAACATTACAACAACCGCCACTTTGCAAGGAGGCACGGGGGTCTTTACGGGGGCGAATTCAATCACATTAGGAACAGCTTCAACGAATACGGGATCAATCGTTTTTAAGGGATCTGGTGGTACTGGTAGTCTCACCCTTGCAGGCCCAACAACACCCAACACTGGTAACTTTACTCTCACTCTTCCTTCAATCACCGCAAACGCAAATGTCTGTACCGACAACAGCATCTGTGCGGGGTACGCAGCAAGCAGTGGTAGCTCAAATTACATTCACAACCAAACAACGTCACAATCGTCCGCTAACTTTGATATTCAAGGTGCAACAGGTTCAGTTGTCGGGGTTCTTGAGGCGGCTACAACAACGCCGGCAGATATTCTTGATCTTCAAAATAACAGTGGGGTTAATGTCGCATCGTTTGGGGCTACCGGACTTACTACATTCAAGGCATCCACAACATCATCATCAGCATTCGTTGTACAGGGTACCGGTGGTTCGGGCATACTCAGTGTCGACAACTCAGCGAACCAAGTTGTACTCGGAACAGCAAGTTCACTCGGAGGTAAGCTTGTATTCAATAATGCATCTAATGCAAATACAATTACTATCCAAGCTGCTACTACCGGCTCAGGAAATGGCACCCTCACCTTGCCAAACGAGACTGGCACCCTTTGTAGTACCTCGAACAGTTCTGCTTGTAACCTCCAGACTGAGTATTTCAGTTCAACAGGTGGATCGAACACAACACCAACTATTAAGTTAAGCAACACGATAGCCGATATTAATATCCAAGATTCTGATACTGGGCTAGGAGGCAACTTCTTAAGTCTACGTTCTAAGAATGCAGCTGGTCTTGGTAATATTGTCTTTGGATTTGCCGTTCAAGGTCAACTCTTCGAGAAACCAACCACAGACAATGCGAACGTCGTTCAAATTGAGAATAACGCCGGAAAGACTCTCTTCGACATAGATACCAGTGGTGGATATATAAATATTGGTACCACGGGTGGCGCGACCGGCGGTACAGGTAGTGCGTTTAACGGCACGACCACAAATATTGAAGACTCGCCGAATGCGAATACAACGACAATTATTGGTAGCACCGCACAAAACTCCGGTACGGCTACGATCGATATCGGGTATACCAACACTGCAGGTGGTGGATCAGTTGTTAATATTGGATCTGGCCCTTCAGCGTCCAGCGGTAGTACTATAGTTCAATCCAACACCTCATTAACACTCAATGGTAGTAGTTCGGTCGCCATTAACAGCAGTATTAACGCGGGTACAACAATTAACGGAGGGACTTCAACTGGTACCGTTGGTATTGGAAACTCAGCAGCCGGTGCGTTGACGTTACAAAGTGCAAGTACGATTGGCATTACGACAACTAATTTCAACGTCAGCACCCTTGGCGTTGAAACATTAGCTGGTGCACAAACGGCCGACATCACCACTGCCGCTGCAGCGACATCTAACGGGATTACTATCCTTCCAGGAACATCTAGTGGAGCAACGACAACCGGAGCGTCAGTCACAGTCCAAGGTGGTGCCGCTTCAGGTACAACAACAGTAACGGCCGGCAGTGTCACCATCCAAGGTGGTAATGCGACGGGTGCAAGTGGTTCACGAACAGGAGGAAACGTCAACATCGATGCCGGGACTGGCGCGACCTCGAATGGAGTTGTCAATATTGGCAATAACAACGCCACAACTATCCAAATTGGTCAAAACGGCTCTCCAAATCCTCACATTAAGATTGATTCAGGAACCGGCACAATCGACATCGGTGCTGGAGCCAATGCACGCTCTGTCAATATCGCTACTGGTGGTGCAGCGCAAAACGTTCAGATAGGATCGTCTTCAAGCACAAGTTCACTCAGTCTCCAGGGTGGTACAAACGGTATAAACATCGGAACAAGCGCGACATCAGAGACGATTAAGATAGGTAACACCAGTGGTGCCGTCGCCCAGACCATAAACATTGGGATCAACGGTACTGCCAGTTCAACTGACACTATTACTATGGGCTCCTTAATCGGAACAAGCGCAACAACCATTCAAGCGGGTTCGGGTAACATTAACCTCAATGTCAATCAGTCTGGTGCCGGCGTAGTTATACAAACAGCAACGAACAACAGTGCAAATGCCTTCAAGATACTCGACTCAGGTGCTAACACTGCAGTAGTCGTAAGCACCAACAACGTTGCAACAGGTGCAAATGCCGCTAATTCAACCCTTGTAGTCGCTAAGGACTCGGGTACAGGTCGCTCGATTAATGCAGCCGGTACAATTAATGCAAGCGGTGCAGACTACGCTGAGTACTTCAACCAGGTAGTTCCCGGCGCTCTCCAGGCTGGTGATGCTGTCTGCTTAAGCTCTTCCCAGCAAGCAGAAGCATGTACACGTTCAAATACGAATGCACAGCTCATCGGAGCAGTATCGACACACCCTGGCTACGTAGGTAACGATATCTTTGATCCAGCTCATCCTGATAGAACCATCCTCGTAGGACTGCTTGGCCAGATTCGCGTTAAGGTATCGACTGCCAATGGTCCAATCCACTCTGGTGACATGCTTGCACTGTCGGACGAGCCAGGAGTTGTCGTCAAAGCAATTAATCCGGGTATTTCTCTTGGATCCGCACTTGAAGATTTCACAACTGCTGGAGAAGGAATGATAAACGTATATATCCACGTTGGATACTATGCACCAACGGATACAAGTACGTTACAACAAACGAATGGAAGCTACCTACAAAATGGTAGTGCAGCAACCTTCGCTTCGCTCAATGTTAACGGAGTAACAACCCTAAGCGACCTCACCGTTAAAGGAACTGCCACTATCAATAACTTAGTGGTTGCAGATACGATCACCACGACCACTCTGATGGTTAACGGTCACATTATCACCGCCGGTGGATCACCGACGATTACTGGTGATATAAGTGCTTGTTCTTCTCCAAATGTCAGCTTGAGTGGCACTGACACTGCGGGGTTGATCACTGTTACAACAGGAAGCGGCTGTATGGGTCTCGACGGCAGAATCGCAGCTGTCCTATTCAACAAGGCGTTTGGCGCGCCACCCCGTATCATGCTCTCTCCAGGTAATGCACAGGCAGCCACTTTAAGCGCATATATCAATAGCACGACAGTAAAGACGACCGGCTTCGATGTCGACATAGTAGGAAATGGCCTCAAGAACGGCACAACGTACACGTGGTACTACCAAGTTATGCAGTAGGTAGCCTGATCAGACCGGGTGGCGCAAGAAATAGGATACACTTTTGTCTACGATATTCTAGATACTACCAGTTTGGTTTTCCTGTTGACGGACTCCGTTGTATACTCTACACTAGCAATAGTTAACATAATGCTTATGCAAATTAACCATTGGATGGGGAGTAGTTTCGAGCGATGGAATTTAAAAGTCAACCACCACAAGCGGATAATCGTCGGCCTAGGGAGGTTAGCCGATCGTCGTCCGAAGATAGTTCTAATACAGTAGGCTCGACTGCGCAGCCACAGATAAGGAGTATGACAAATATGAATGGTAATGGTATGCGTTTATCTAGAAAGTGGATGTGGATTACAGGCATAGCTATTATTGTAATTCTCCTCGGTGTTGGTGGGTGGTGTGCCTGGTCATCAATGAACAACAATGACACTAAGAGCATTAATAGCAGTGAATACCAAGCCGTATTCCTGACAAATGGCCAAGTATACTTTGGGAAAATCGCGAGTATAAATAAAACCGAATTCACTCTTGATCATATCTACTACCTACAGGTACAACAATCGGTTCAACCAGCTTCAAGCGGATCGTCTAATACTTCAACAAGTGGTACTGCGTCAAGCAATAATTCCCAGGTATCACTAGCGAAATTAGGAAATGAACTCCATGGACCAGAAGATCATATGTACATCGAGCGATCACAAGTCCTCTTCTGGGAGAATTTGAAAGACTCAGGTAAGGTAGTTCAAGCAATCAAAACAGCTGAAAAGCAATAATCCTAGATAGATTAAAAAGTAAAATGCCCCTGCAACTGGGGCATTTTAAATAGCACATATTACGTCATTCCATACTATAAAGATCAAAATTATCTCACTCCGTAGATCCTTTAAAAGGAGAAAGGCCAGCGGAAAAATCTCCGCTGGCCTTACCTCTTTAAACTACTTGCTCATCGATCACCTATCAGACGCCCCAGCCCCAGTTGTTTCCCTCGGGGCGGTGCGGCTCTGGGGCGACCGGGATGTGCGGCGACACGGGCATCGCCGGCGGGGCCCAGGTGGTGAACCACTGCGGGCCGCTCGGCGTCCAGTACCACTGGTAGCCCGCGTGCTGCGCCGCGCCCAGGACCTCGGCGAGGTCCGCCCGCGACTCAACGCACAGTGCGGCGACCAGACTGGAGTCACGGCGATAGTGCACACCGGTCCGGCGGCTTTCACGTCGCTCCTCGGCACCCGCACCGATACCGACCTGGTGGTCGGTGCCGAGCGCGGGGACGCCGCGAGACACATCGACACCCTTTGAACCGAAGGTGTCCAGGCCACCCATACTGCGGGTGGCGGCGCCGTAGGTCTGGTTCCCGAAGGACTCCAGACCGCCACGCGCGCCGAAGTGGTCGGAATCGAAGGACCTCATCGGTCGCGGCGCGACGTAACTGAGGGCACTGCGCTCGTAGACGCGGATCTGACCACGGAACGCGTCGGTGCCGTAGGTGGCCTCACCGATGCCGAGCCCTAGTCCGTTCGAGACGATGACTAGTGCACGACCTGTCCTGTGGTCGCGGTTCTTGAGCGCATCCATGACCAACGAGGAACCGGCAGGCGCCTCCCACATGTCGTCGGAGGTGCAGTCGTCCGGCCGCGAGGGACCGTTGTCGTAGAGGTTCTTGCCCTCCACGTACATCGGGTAGGCCTTCCAGCCACTGGAGCCGTTGTAGACGCCGATACCCAGACGCAGACCCGTGGTCACGGGCAAGTAGATCCTGTTCCCCCACTGCACCAGGTGCAGCAGGTCGCCGGTCTTCATGTCCTGCGCCCAGAGGATCGTCTGAGACCCGGCCGGCCTCCACGCGGAGACGAGACGGATGTCGTTGACGTCCTGGGTCGGACGGTTGCTGACCGCCATGGTGTACCTCCAAGAGGTTGGATGGATAGAACATGTGCGTCGCCATCGTTGACTGATATGCAAGTAGTCGTAGAGAGGCGATACCCCCACAGGTCAAAAAACTGACAGTATGGAGGAATTACTCACTACGATCTGATGTTAAAGTACGATCAATATAATGACATATTTGCTTCTATATTGCAATGGAAAAATCGAATGTACTACGCACTAACAATGGAACCTATTTACAAAAATAAACCGATTCATTATACTTAACATATATGTTAAGTAAAGATAGAAGTCAGCAACAACTCGATGCAGTTTTTGACGCCCTCAGTAACGAGAAGCGACGTGGAATCGTGAGGACGCTTTCATTCCACCCGGCAACCGTTACCCAACTCGCCGAAGAGCATCATGTATCGCTACCTTCAATCCACAGACATATCCGTACGCTAGAGGATGCACAGCTCATCCAACGACGCAAAATTGGACGTACTAATTTTGTCGCCATTAAACGCTCCGCACTCACAGCGGCTCAAACATGGATAGCACAGTATCATCTAGAATTCGGCAATGATGACGAGTCATTGGAAAACTACATAGAACATTTAACAAAAAATAATGGATAAGGAAGAACCCTATGCAAACATATGTCATCGTGAATCACAATAACAACCCACCTACACCACCTACACCAGAGGTGCTACAAGCATGGAGCGCGTTTTTCGAATCAATAGGAAGCAGTCTTGTTGATGGCGGCAGACCATTCACCCAAAACAAAGCAGTTGTTGCTGAGGGCAAAACGATTGATGCAGCCCAAGATTCAGCTATAGCGTATTATATTGTTAAAGCCGAGACTCTTGATGCGGCCGTTGAACTTGTCAAGGATAGTCCGATCGCTAATCGACCTGGTTGCGAAGTTCGTATCTACGAAACACGCCCAATGTAGACTCTTACCTGCCACTCTTTAAAAAGCTGGACGATGCGCACTCTCATGGTGCTTCGCCCAGCTTTTTATATCTCTATACCCACATGCATAAAGATGGTACGCTATCTACATATGGAACTTAAAGGATAACAGTAGTATGTCAGAACAAGATAGACCCCATTCCGAATCATACATTGAGCACGAGGATTCACTAGAATTCGTTGACGCCGATGGCCTTGAGGCGCTCGAACCCGATTCGCTTCTCGATCAAGAAGCACTCGAACTACTTCGAAACCAACTTCTTGAGCGTGGCATGGATCTCCTCAGACAGCACCCAGGCGCTACAATCACCAATTCTGAATACGCCGAAACAATGACTGGTGTACTCGCCCTCGATCGTGGGCCATATCAAGCGTTGTTCGCACAATTCCACCTCGAACCGTACTCTCGAGTCGTACTTGCCGTACAAGAGCATGACGGCCTGCCAAGCGTCGCACTAGAAGCTATTGAACCAAACGGCACCACTCATAGTATCGGCGTAGGTTCTGAGCATGAGCTCGAGGTAGAAACAGTAAACATAGAATCCGGCGAGACCATGGATCATCAGCCTATGGTGGCAGATGCCATGTTCATGCAAGATATCCTTGGTATTTTCGAAGCAACACTTCCTATGAAATCTGACCATCAAGATAGTTCGCAGTCCTGATGCACCTGTCCTCGTACCTATCTTAAGCGTATAATATTATAGTCGTTGTACGTCAAGTCCGAAAGGATAGCTATGATATTCATGCTAGGTCTCTGGGTCTGTACCAGCTGCGGTACGATCAACGGAGACGGAACTGGAAACTGCAGTCTGTGCGGAATCGCAAAGCAAGGATTCACCGGTCATGTTACCACCGTTATCATGTGGTAGGGCTAGCGCAGACTAGGTCGACGCGCGACCGCCGAAGGAGATGAGAACGAATGCTTCAGATAGCATTTAGACATCTTCTTCGGTCGAATAGTACTATAGATATCTTTACACTTTATAGCGGAGATCTATTAATAGTATATGTGTTGATAGATCCCCAAGATAAAGGTGTATAGTCGCGCATCAATGCGTGGCCCTAGTGTCTTGGGGAAAGGTCTCCAGAATGTCTTCTTGCATCGAGACAACCTCCGACGAAGCAAGCGCTCTAGAGCGGGCTAAAAGGAATACTTGGTGTCCAGCGCGTCTGCCATGCTTCAGCCTCGTCTGTCGTGTCAGTGGCTGTAAGCTTCTGAGGCGCAATGAGGCGACTAAAGAGAATGCCTCTCCTGTCATCGGCAGGCACAAGAACGCTCAAGTGTAGTCTTTGACATAGAGAGATTCACGGGGATTGCCTGGCATTACACTACAGTAGTGCCAGGTGACATCCTAACATTGTGTCGTATCAAGAGTGGGGTATCTACCCCTCAACAGTTTTTGCTTTAAATTAACAAGAATCGTCTTCTAGATTTCAATCGACGTATCTCTTGCTTCAATAGACGATAGATTCTCTTCATGAATATGCATCGAGATGTAGCCTTCCGTCTCCGTAAATTCAAATCGAATAATCTCATAGTTTTCAGGTGTATCATCTTGGCCTGTACGTGAGCTAAGGTGCGTATATTCTAGTAGTGTACCTGGCTGTATTTGCTTAATAATACCTTTATCTTCATACGTCCGACCATTCTACTCACCACGAAATATAATAGGCTCCCCCACTTTCCAACTAGATTCAACAGTAGTACCAAAAAACCACTGCTTGACAATACTAGGATTAGTAATAGCCTGCCATACCCTAGAAGCAGGTGTGTTAATAATTGTTGACGCATCTGAAGTAATACTCATACTTTCAGTATACAAGTAATACATGAAAATTGACAAAATTAACTTCATATGTTAAAATCTACACATCGTTCCGTTCGTCGCCCATTAGGGCACTCGGCACGTGCGCTTCCCCGGAATCCCGGGTGGGGCATCGACAACTCATGTGTTAAGGACTGAGACCCATGCGTCG
>Ga0157369_10000062_pt1 | contig 149758 bp, 129 predicted proteins | sample C25metaG_FD_113461 | JGI IMG/M metagenome (GOLD analysis project Ga0157369, IMG submission 113461) | Corn rhizosphere microbial communities from Kellogg Biological Station, Michigan, USA - C2-5 metaG | ecosystem: Host-associated > Plants > Roots > Rhizosphere > Soil | place: USA: Michigan... | reverse complement strand
CCCGAAGTTGCCAGCGTCATTGAACCTGCAGGTAGCGGCCGAGCCGGGACACTCAATCCGGCGTTAACGTGCTCGAGAGCTTTCCTCTCTCATCCGGATTTGATCGGTGACCCAGTTTACTTCCCAGCTCTTGCCCCCGTCGTCAGAAAATGACTGCTCGAAATGGGCCGAGTTCGGCGTGATTGCCGACCAGACATAGCGAACCAGGATGGTTCGCCCATGAAACGCTTCCTGGTCATAGAACTCGCCGACTCCATTCTTAAATTCGCCAATGGTTGGAATGCCCATCACTCCATCCTCGGCGTTTGACCAATAGAGATACCACTGGCGGGAATCAGGGTGGTAGAGGCGTAAGGTGAGGCCTTCCACTTTTCCGGTGCTGCCAGACGTTTTGAATTCTTCGAGCCAGGCTTTCCCGTCCCAAACCTCTCGCGTCACCGAAGTTCCATCGAATTCAACCCAGGAATTCGATCCAGTCAGAGGGTGCAAGAGCCTCTTCAGGTGAATCTTCCACCGGCCTTCCTCGAAGTCGAAATCATGCTGGCCATCTCGTCGCGGGGCCGCAGACGCCGACGTCTGAGCGGCAGGACTCTGCTGAGATCTCAAATGAAGCGAGCCGAACCCACACGACAGGGCGACCAAGGCAATCCGCACTCCTCTCCGTTTCTGCATGTCCCAAACTCCTTTCTGGCTTCTGTTGAGCCTCTCGCAAGTCGTGGTATCTTCCAAGAACCACTATTTATGGCACTCGCAATACCACTTTCGCGGAGTGGCGACCCGCTCTTTTTGCAAGTCTATCGGGGGGTGAGGGACCGGATACTTGCCGGGACTCTCCCCGCAGGCTCTAAATTGCCGTCGACGCGCGCGATTTCAGAGCAACTGGGAATTTCAAGAACGGTGGCGGTGCTGGCATACGAGCAGCTCCTGGCAGAGGGGTATACAAGCGGGCGCATGGGCTCTGGAACTTACGTGTCTCCGAGCATCGTCGCCGCGCGAGCGCCTAACCGCGATGACGGTGCCAAGCTGCGGCTCTCCAAGTTTGGCGAAACCGCCGCGAAAGCAAGCGCGCGGGTCTATGCTTTTCAGAGCAGAAAGAAGCTTCTGCCCTACAACTTCGCCTACGGCAGGAGCGATCTTGAGACATTTCCCTTTGAGATGTGGAGGCGCACGCTTCTGCGATGCGCGCGGAGATCGTCCGTATCAGGGCTGGACTATGGACCAAGCGCTGGCAGCCGAGCGTTGCAGGAAGCAGTTTGTGTGCATCTACGCCGGTCAAGGGCGGTGGTTTGCGAACCTTCGCAAGTGATCATCACCAGCGGTTCCCACCAGGCACTCGACATCATCTGCCGCGTGCTGATCGAGCCAGGGGATTCGGTCGCTCTCGAAAATCCGAGCTATGAGGGCATCACCGAGGTCTTGCGCGCCAGCCGCGCCAGCATGTTCCCCGTCGATGTCGACGGTGAAGGACTGGATCCCCGGCGCTTGCCAAACCGCGCCCGGGTTGTATTCGTAACCCCGTCACACCAGTTTCCTACGGGCGTGATTCTCCCATTGGCGCGGCGGGTTGAACTCTTGGCTTGGGCCCGCCATCGCAACGCCATTCTTGTCGAAGATGACTACGACGGTGAGTTCCGCTACGACGGCCACGTTCTCGAGTCCTTGCAGGGGCTAGATCGCGAGGGCCGCGTGATCTACGTCGGAACGTTTTCAAGAACGGTGTTCTCTTCCTTGCGGATCGGCTACCTTGTCGCCCCGATGCAACTCGTTGACCTCTTTACTGCAGCCAAGTGGCTTTGCGACCGGCAATCGGCCACCCTCGAGCAGGAAGCGCTGGCAGAATTCATCTCCAGCGGAATGTACGAGCGTTACCTTAGGCGAGTTCGTCGCCGCAACTCAGCGCGGCGTCAGGCTCTGCTGGAGGCGATCCGCACCTACCTGGGAGACCGGGTGGAGGTGACCGGCGATGGAGCCGGTGCTCATGTGGTGCTGTGGCCAAAGAAGAGGGTGTCAGAATCCTACGTGACCTCGCAGGCCGCATTGAGGGGGGTGGCTGTCTACGAGATCTCACCGTATTTCTTGTCACCGAAATCGCGCACAGGAATACTGCTGGGCTATTCGCGGCTGAATGAAAGGCAGATTACAGAGGGGATCCGTCGGCTGGCAGAGGTGATTTGAGCTCACCCGGATTCAGGCTCGAGCGGAGACTTCCTTCGTGACCGCATGACGGAAGTAGTCCAACGACGTTTGCAGACCTTCATCCAGCTTCACCTTCGGCTCCCAGCCGAGCAGTGTCCGGGCCTTGCTGATGTCGGGCTGGCGTTGCTTGGGGTCATCCTGGGGAAGCTTTTCGAAGCGAATGTGGCTCGACGATCCGGTGATTGCCAGTACGCGCCGGGCGCACTCCAGAATTGTGAATTCGTCCGGATTGCCGATATTCACCGGCAGATGCTCATCCGATTGGGAGAGCCGGATGAAGCCTTCGATTTCGTCACTCACATAGCAGAAGCTGCGGGTCTGCGAGCCGTCGCCGTAGACGGTGAGGTCTTCTCCGCGCAAAGCCTGTTTCATAAAGTTCGGGATTACACGCCCGTCATTCAGTTGCATGCGCGGCCCATAGGTGTTGAAGATGCGAGCGATTCGCGTGTCCACCTTGCGGTAGCGATGATAGGCCATGGTGATGGCTTCGGTGAACCGCTTGGCTTCGTCGTACACGGAGCGCGGTCCGATTGAATTCACGTTCCCCCAATAGGTTTCCTTCTGCGGGTGCTCGAGCGGGTCGCCGTAACACTCAGAGGTCGAGGAGACCAGATACTTGGCGTTGTACTTATGCGCGAGGTCGAGCGCGTGCATGGTGCCAAGCGACCCCACTTGCAGCGTCTCAATGCCGTGGATCATGTAATCGACCGGACTCGCAGGGGAAGCAAAGTGAAATACGTAATTCAGCTCCCCAACGTCAAAGGGCCGGTTGATGTCGAGCTGCTGGAATTCGAAGTTTCCTTCGCGCCGAAGGTGGTCGATGTTCGACATCCTTCCGGTGAGAAGATTGTCCACGGCTACGACAGAGTAACCTTCCGCGAGCAAAGCATCGCATAAATGCGAGCCCAGGAATCCGGCGCCGCCAGTAACCAGTGCACGAGGTCTCATGAAAGCGAGGTCTTTCTGGCCGGTACGCTGCCTTTCTGCGGGGCGAACAGTTCTGGACTGAGCGTCGGCCGCCCGACGCTGTAGTAGGTAAAGCCGTTCAGCGCCATGACGTGGGGATCGTACAAGTTACGGCCATCGATCACAATGGGATATTTCAGGGCACCACGAAGACGCTCGAGATCGAGCGAGGCGAATTCCTCCCATTCTGTGAGGATCAGCAGGGCATCAGCTCCCTTGGCTGCGTCATAGGCGCTTTCGGCCAGTTTGATGGCGGAGTTCAGCTCTTCCTTGGCCCGCACCTGAGCTGCCGGATCATAGGCGCAGATCTCGCAACCTTCAGACAGAAGGGACTTAATCATGAGAATCGCGGGGGACTCGCGAATATCGTCGGTACCGCCCTTAAATGCGAGGCCCAGTACCCCCAGTTTCTTGCCGCGCAATGTCCAAAGAGCGCTGCGAACTTTACGAATGAACCGTTGGCGTTGTTCTTCATTGATGCGGATGACTTCCTCAAGCAAGCGAAAGTCGTAGCCGCACTCGCGCGCAACCGAGCGGAACGCCATGAGGTCCTTCGGAAAACAGGAACCTCCATAACCAATCCCGGGATTTAAGAAGCGGGGGCCGATGCGGGAGTCAGTACCGATTCCCTGGCAAACCTGTTGCACGTTGGCGCCGACACTTTCGCAGATCGAGGCGACGGCGTTGATGAAAGAAATCTTCATTGCGAGAAATGCATTGGAAGCGTGTTTGATCAGTTCAGCGCTCTTGGCGCTGGTGGTGATCAGGGGCGGAGGAATCTGTGCGCGGTCCGGGCGGGGGATTGCGTCCGGGAGCAGATAATAGGTGCCCTCCGCCAATGGCGCATAAATTTCGCGCAGCACGCCAGCGCAACGTTCTGTATCAGCGCCGATTACGATGCGGTCGGGATAAAGAAAGTCGGTAACCGCTGTTCCCTCGCGCAGGAACTCAGGGTTAGAAGCTACATCAAACTCGCCATGCTCGGCTCCATTGCGCAGAATGATCTTACGTACCCAGTCGCTGGTATAGACCGGAACCGTACTCTTCTCGACGACGATCTTGTAGGAGTCAATGGCTCCAGCGATCCCCCGCGCAACCGATTCAACGTACGAGAGATCGGCTTCGCCTTGCTCGGTCGGAGGCGTGCCGACGGCGACGAAGATGGCGGCGCTGGCCTTGACGGCGCTCTGCAGGTCGTCGGTGAAGGTAAGCCGGTGCCCGCGGTGGCGATCCAGCAACTCGGGCAGGAAGTTTTCGTGAATCGGCACCTCGCCGCGGTTCAAGGCAGCGAGCTTCTGCTGGTCGTTATCAACAACGATTACGTCATGGCCCAAGTCGGCAAAGCAGGCTCCGGCCACGAGTCCAACATATCCAGAGCCAACCACGGCAATTTTCATCGCTCAGTCTCCATCCGGGGAAAACCGGGGATAGGTGCCTTTCTCCTTCAAGAAGCTATACTTTAGCAGCTTCATTTCGCACTCGGAAATCAGAATGCAATGAAAAATCCGAGCCGAGGGAAACGGCGGGATTTCCAACCTTTTTCAGGGCAGAGCCATTTGATTCGCTAATGCCGCCTATCAGAATTTCCAATGGGCCAATGGGTTTGAAAAGGATTAAGGTAGAAATAGCAGCCTTGGGTCTTCTCTCCCGGATGGCGAGAGGCCCGGGGTGAGTCCAAAGCGGGAGATGTTCCGATGAGCGAACTCGAAACCAAATTGAACCATATTCTCGAGGAACACCAGCACGAGAGCGGCCTTCACATGATTGGCGGAAGGCGCCGGCTCATTGACCGCCTAGTAAAGTTCTTCGAAGAGGATGTGAAGGTCCAAGATAAGAGCGCGCCCGCAGGCTCACGCGAAAATTGAACCTGGTTTTTCCCTCCTGACAACCAGCCCGTCGCAAGTAGCGGCGGGCTTTGTTTTTCGGGTGAGCGCCCGCACTCCCCAAGCTCAAATCCCCCCACCCCGTCATTCAAGGGGGGACCCCGCAAACGATGCCGCGGTCAGGAAGGTCAAAAGATGGGCCTCGGCAGAGCCCGAGCTACTGGCAAGCGGGTCCTAAGCCAGAAGGCGCGAGCGTAGTCAGAAGGGTAGCGTCGGGGAAGCTGTAGGCTCCGGCGATGGCTGTTGAGGGATTTTGAAACTCAAACCACGGCAGCAGCGCAACATTCTGAGGATGATAGGTGCGATTGTGCATGTGAATCGGGAAGGTCGCGCCGGTCAGGCCCTCGATCGCGTCGGCCACCTCAAGGTCGTTCTGGCAGTGACCATTTAGCGAATACCACCAGGGTGTAAGGCCATGAATGCCATCGCTCGCTACGAAGGGATCGTTGACGGCCTCAGCCAGTTCATGGCTCAAGGCAGTGATGTCCTGGAACTCAGGGCTGAAAATGCCAGCACTGATCCAGCTGGCGAAAGTCAGTACATAACGTCTTTGACGAAATCCGTTGTGTTCATCCCCGGGCTCAAAATCGTAACTGTGGAAGCCCAGCACGCAGCACTGATTCGGGTCACCATTGGCATAAAGAAAAGTGTTAGGAAACAGGAACGTAGAGAGGCTCCTGGTGGTGATATCACCGGCGTGTTCTGCTGCGCCGACGGGCGTGTGTTTATCGGAAGGACTGGCGGGGAAAAGCAGATTGGAGAATACGTCGATGTCAACCAGGACGAAGGCACAGCAGGAGCCGTCTTTGTGCAAAGCGAACTTATACGACCCGCGTGGAACCGCGATGGTGCGTTCTTTTTTGACGGAAGGGTGGAGGAGCGTGTGCCAGTCCTGCTGCATGACCCCGTAGAAGGAAGCGCGCTGAACCGCATCAATCCATTGCGTGGGCACATCGCTGCTCGTGTATTCCCAATTTTCAAATAGAGGCGACCTGAGCACGGGATCAAGGAAGGGCTTTACCGAATAATGGAGCTTGTGTCCGTTGACCACGCGAACGGATTTGTTCCAGTCGAGCAGGTCAAGAGACACAGGAACGATGGGCGCGTCGATTTCGGTGACGCCGCCACGCTGAGGATGCCCTCCCACCATCGTGTAATACCAGTGGTAGTGGGGATGGCCCTGCGGACCGGTGCCCGAGACTTGATAGGCACCGTCGAAAGTGTGCAGAGAGTCGAACGGAACTGTGGTGGTCTTAAACGCGGGTGCACCCACCGAGCCGCTATGCCCTCGGGGAGGAAAAGAGGCGAATTGACCTCTGACCGCCGCCAGATTGGGACTTACCTGATCTTTGGGTTCAGCGAAGCCAGACAGACTCGAAAGCGCAACGAACGAGAGAAAGGCCAGAAAGAGAGAAGTTTCTCGAAATGCGGACACCAGCACCACCTAAGGCTACTTGGATGCGTAGCCGGTTGCAAACTTTGTTTCGTGAAAAGATCGTGAAAATATGGGAGAAGCTGCTTCTCTAATTGCACCGGGCTCCCCGGCCCCTGCCTGTTGATTTGCTCGAATCGGGAGCAAAGTCGGCTGCCAGGTCCGCAATCGTCGAGGATAAGACCAAGGACCGAGCTTCCCGAGAGAGAGTAGAGAGAGAGAGAGAGAGAAGGAACCCGCCTTCTCGGACATCTACTTCGGCCTGGTGATGGCGCCTTCTGAAGCGGACTGAACCAGAGCGCCGTATTTGGCGAAGACTCCCGTGGTGAAGCGCGGTTTAGGGACTCTCCACCCAGCCATGCGGTGCTTGATTTCCGAGTCGCTGATTTCGACTTCCAGCAGCTGCTGGTTGACGTCGATCTTAATGATGTCGCCTTCGCGTACCGCCGCAATCGGCCCACCCAGGGCAGCCTCGGGGGAGACGTGTCCGATCATCAAGCCGCGGGTGGCTCCGCTGAAACGGCCGTCGGTCAGCAAAGCAACCGATCCCCCAAGACCTTCCCCCACAAGGGCCCCAGTCACGGAGAGCATTTCGCGCATGCCGGGACCTCCCCGAGGACCCTCATAGCGGATGACAACCACGTCGCCCGCCTTGATCTGCTTTGTTGTGACTGCCTTCATTGCGTCTTCTTCCAATTCGAACACGCGCGCGGGGCCGCGGTGGCTAAGCCGCTCGTGGCCGCTGATCTTCACAACACCACCCTCGGGAGCAAGGTTTCCTTTCAAAACGACCAGCCCGCCGGTGTTTTTAAAGGGTTTATCCAGTGGGGCGATTACCTCTTGATCGGCGGTTTCAACCGCCAGGGCTGCTTCTTCTCCGATCGTCTTTCCGGTGACGGTCATGGCGTGCTCGTGAAGCTTCTTGCCTTCGAGAAGGCGATTTGCCAGCAGACGGATTCCGCCCGCACGATGCATATCGGCGGCGACGTATTTGCCGAACGGCTTGAGGTCGCAGAGCAAGGGAGTGCGCTCGCTGACTTTCTGGAAGTCGTCAATGGCGAGAGGGACCTCGGCCTCGCGGGAAATGGCAAGCAAGTGGAGAACGGAGTTCGTAGATCCACCGCTGGCGGCGACGGCTGCGATGGCGTTCTCAAAAGCCGGGCGGGTGAGAACGTCGCGGGCCTTCAGGCCGCGCTTAAGGACATCCATGACGAGTTGGCCACAACGGTTGGCGATCTCATCTTTCTGCGGGTCAATTGCCGGGATGCTGTTGAAGCCCATTGGTGAAATCCCGATCATCTCCATCACCGTGGACATGGTGTTGGCGGTGTACTGACCGCCACAGGCTCCAGCCCCTGGGCAGGCGACATCTTCGAGCTCCTGAAGGTCGGAGTCGCTCATCTTGCCGGCCGCGTTTGCACCAATCGCTTCGAACACGTCCTGGATGGTCACATCTTTTCCGCGATAGTTTCCGGCTGCGATGGTGCCTCCATAGAGAACGATGCCCGGCAGATCCAGGCGTGCGAGGGCCATAGCGGCTGCTGGAATCGTCTTGTCACATCCGACCACACAGACGAGGGCATCGAACAGCTGGCCTCGGCAGACGAGCTCGATGGAGTCAGCAATCAGTTCCCGGCTGACGAGCGACGCACGCATGCCTTCGGTGCCCATGGTCTCGCCGTCGCTGATCGCGATCGTGTTGAACTCCATGGGGGTGCCGCCGGCGGAGCGAATGCCCTCCTTCACCTTGGCCGAGAGACGGCGCAAATGAAAGTTGCAGGGCATGGTCTCAATCCAGGTGTTGGCCACACCAATGATCGGCTTCTTTAGATCTTCGTTGCTGAAGCCGATGGCTTTGAACATGGCGCGGGCGCCGGCGCGGTCGCGACCGTCAGTTATGAGATGACTGCGGTGTTTTGGATCCATAAGAGTAAAAGCTTACGACAGAGCTGGCGAAAGAGAAAGCAGAGGGAACCTCTCCTCGTTCGGCGGTTTTCGACGGTTCCGCCTCTCCGACGTGAAGCTCCTAGGGGTAGAAAAAGGCGGCACCCCTGGCGCAACCGGGAGCTTGGTGCAAGGGGAGGAGGCGCTAAGCCTGGAACCCCCGGGATCTTTGGACGGGGGGCTGTACAATCGATTTTCTATTCAGGAGGAGAATTCCTTTTCATGTTGCGCACGCTGATTGCTGTTCTGGTCGTGTCCATGGGTGTTGAAGCTGCCGAACTACGCGTAAACGATCGGGAGTATCTGGAGACCCAGGGACTCAGCGTGCTGGTTTACCAGAATGCGTTCCATCCGGTGTTCAAAGACCAGAAGCTGAGTGCGATCGAGATCATTCTGCATGACGATCGCATCGCGACGGATGGTGATGTGCGACTCATGCCGACCCCGGAGCAATGGGATCCGGTCCCCCATTTCAAGAGTCGCAAGCGGACAGGGAACGGGCTCACCGCTTTCTGCGACTATCCTGATCACCAATTGAGCTATCGACTCGAGGTTCAGCCGGAGGGGGACGGTTTTCGCATCGCGGTGCACCTCGATTCACCGCTGCCCGCGTCACTGGTCGGTAAGGCTGGATTCAATCTGGATTTTGATCCCAGCGCCTTTTTCGGAAAGTCGTACATGTTTGACGATAACTCCGGAATATTTCCGCGGCATCCGGATGGGCCGATGAAACGTGAACCGGATGGAGGCGTCGAACCGCTTCCGCTGTCTTCGGGAATCCACGCCGTGATGGCGCCTGAAGATCCGCTTACCAGGGTGGCTGTGACGTCTGATAGCGGCCCCATCATGCTGTTCGACGCCCGAAACAAAGCGCAGAACGGCTGGTTCGTGTTGCGGACTCTAATCCCTGCGGGACGGACTGAAAACGCGGTGGTCTGGCACGTTCTTCCTCACGTGATAGCGGATTGGACCCGTTCGCCCGTGGTTGCTTATAACCAGGTGGGGTACACGCCAGAGCGGCAGAAGATTGCGGTGATCGAACTCGATCCCCTGTATGACGCCCCGAAAACAGCCCGCCTTCTGAAACTCACTCCGGCGGGTGAATTTGAGGAAGCCCTTCGCGGGGAGGTAAAGCCTTGGGGCAAGTGGTTGCGCTACAGCTATGCGCACTTTGACTTCTCTTCCGTGAGGGAACCGGGCATCTACGCGATCGAGTATGCCGGCAAGCGCAATCCGCCATTTCGGATTGCCAAAGATGTTTATTCGCATATCTGGCAACCATCGCTGGATACCTGGCTTGCTCAAGAGATGGATCATGTCCGGGTGCGAGAGGGATACAGGATCTGGCATGGACTTTCGCACATGGATGACGCCCGGCAGGCTCCGGTTAACTACACACATTTCGATGGCTATGCCATGGGGCCCTCGACCGACTCTCCATTCAAACCGGGGGAACACATTCCAGGATTGAACGTGGGTGGCTGGCACGACGCCGGTGACTTCGATATCCGCACGCAAAGCCAGGACGCCGTGATCATCGACCTGGTGCTCACCCGGGAGTTGTTTGGGGCCGAATGGGATCAGACATCGATTGACGAGAAAGCGCGTTACGTGCAGATTCACAAGCCGGATGGTGTACCCGACGTTCTCCAGCAAGTCGAACACGGGGTGTTGCAACTTCTAGCGCAGTACCAGGCAGTAGGGCACGCTCTGAATGGGATTGTGGAGCCGACCCTGGAGGAGTACACGCATCTCGGCGACGCCGCTTCCGAGACCGACGGCAAGATTTACGCGGACAAAATGGGGCCACTTGAAAACGACGGGGTCCATTCCGGCGCGGCGGACGATCGCTGGGCGTTCACGACGCGCTCAACCCCGCTCGAGTACGACGCCGCTGCCGCACTCGCCGCGGCCAGCCGCGTACTCAAGGGATACAACGATCAACTTGCGGACCGGTGTCTGAAAACTGCGATTCAGGTCTGGAACGACGAACACCGCCACGCCCCTAACCTGTTCCATTCGTTCAATACGACGGGCGGAGATCTGGAGGGCGAAGAAATCAAGGCTGCGGTCGAGCTGCTCATCACCAGCAAGGGCGGGGAGCCTTATCGCAAAAGGCTCAACGAGTTGTGGCCGGCTATCCAGACGCATTTCATGTTCCTCAACTGGACGGCGGTGCGCGCGATCCCGTACATGGACTCGCAGTACAAGACGAAAATCGAGCAGGAAGTCCGGGCCTACAAGGCCCGAGCGGATCAATTCCTGTCAAAAAATCCCTACGGTGTCCCGGTCACAACCGGTGCGTGGGGCGGGGCAGGCGCGGCAGTTGGATTCGCCACGCAAATGTATTTCCTCCATCAAGCTTTTCCCGATATTGTCGGCCCGGAATATACCTTACGCGGAATGGACTACGTACTCGGAACGCACCCCGTATCGAATGTCTCCTATGTTTCGACCATCGGCACCAGCTCACGCCTCCTCGCCTATGGCAATAACCGGGCGGACTACACGTTCATCCCCGGGGGAATCATCCCCGGCATCGTAATTGTTCAACCCGACTTCCCCGAGTTGAAGAGCAATTTTCCATTTCTGTGGTTTGAAAACGAATATGTGGTGGACACGGTGACTAGCTACATCCTGGCCGCCAATGCAGCAGATTCTCTTGCCAAATGAAGCCGCCGGAGCCAGCGCATCTCTTCAGGCGGCTTTCTTTTCGCCCGGGGCTTTGGCTTCGGGATGACCGGCGAGTGCCGCGGCATGTTCGATCTGGGCGTTGATTTCGCCGCCAATCAGGAATGAAAAGCCCGTTATGTACAGCCACATGAGCAAGATCATCGCGGCGCCGAGCGATCCATAGGTCTTGCTGTAGCTGTTGAAGAAGTGCAGATAGAGGCGAAAACCGAAGGACGCTGCCACCCACAACAGAACGCCTATGAGGGCGCCCGGCGTAATCCAGTACCAGTGTTGCTCTTTGAGGTCGGGGCTGTAGTAGTAGATCAGGGAAAAAGAAAAGATGACGAAGACCAGTCCGAGAGCAATCTGCGCAATGTGCCACAGGATCACGGCCGATGTACCCAGGCCTATATGGGAGCTGAGATAGTTTGCCACAAAGTCGCCGGTGAGAATGGCGATCAGGGCGGCGATGATCAGCACGGAAATGGCAACTGTCAGGCCCAAGGCGATGGCGCGAACCTTTAGCAAAGATCGGCCTTCCTTCACCTCGTAAACGCCATTCAGACCCGAGATGATGGAACTCATGCCGCCAGAGGCGAACCACAGCGTCAGCAGAATTCCGATGGTCAGCTTCGCGCCCCCTGCGTTCCTGGTCACCTCCGCAAGTGTCTTGCGGATGATTTGCGCGGCATCGGGCGGTAATACCTGTCCGAGATAGGTGAACAGGTTCGTGCGCATCGGCGCACTGTGGGAAGCGAACATGCCAAAAACGGCGAGTAGGAACAGCATCAGGGGGAAGAGCGCGAGGATGAAGCTGAAGGCTAAGGCAGAGGCGCGGTCGAGAAGGTAGTCGTCATTGATGCCTCGGTAGACCCTTTTTACGAGTTCTTTGACGCCGAGTCCGCCAAGACCCCACATGCTTTTGAGTTGTTGTTCGGTGGTGAGCTTAGATTCAGACATCGGCTCCGGCATGGTTCGGGGTTGGATTCTAGCAAAACAGGGGGATGTTGCCCAGGGAAGCGGTTGCAGATGCGAATAGACCCACCCAGGGGGGATCCCGGCCGAGCTCCGCCGCAGATCAAGGCTGGTGCTTTCCGTGAGGATGCAGCTTTGCCTGCGCGCTATCAGGGGAGCAGGGACAAGGGTTCCGTCTTTATGCCGCGTCGTCTTCGATCTTGATGCGCAAAGACTTCAGGAATTTCAGGTCCTGCTCGCTGACCTTCAGTTCTGGGTTGCTGGTTAGGGTAGTAACCAGAGATGTCTTATCGGGGTTCTTCTCGCCCGGACGACTCACGCCGATGGTGGCTTCAAGAACGAGGAAGATGTCGTATCCGCCTTCCTTGATCCGGGTGACAACCTCAGCAATCTGATCGGAGTCTGCCAGAGACTCGTTGATCGCTTCCCCCAGCTCCTTCATCAACTGTTTCAATTGCTGATCCACGAATCCCCCCGCCCAGACCTGATGAAAGGTTGGATGCGGCGATTCCACATCCAGTCTCGTTACTATTTTAGCGCGCCACCTTGTTAAAATCGAGAAGAATGGCGAACGTCTCAACTGCTCGCAAACTCGGAATAGCCGCCCGGATTGCGGGGCAGCAAGTGAAGGGAAGCCGTACCCTCAGCGCCGTGATGAGCGGCGCCCGAACTGCGCTGAAGCACTTTTCCGGAGTTGCCCACCAGCTCTGGTTGGAGATAACGGGGTTTGCCTTCCTGGTATTCGCTGTCGCTGGCGCAATCGCCCTGGTTCGCGAATACAACTCCTACCACACCGGGAAAGGGACACATAGCCATCTACTGCTAGCGGCAGGGTTTACAGCTGTATTTGCCTGGTTCGGTGTTACTTCTTTTTGGAGAGCAAAGGCGCGCAACCGTCACTAGAACCTCGAATGGCAGATCGCCACAAGCCGGAACAAGCCCCAGCCCATCCGGAAACTTCGTCCCATATTCCGGTGCGCCCCTTGTACACCCCCTGCGACCTAGACGGATGGGACCCCGAGCAGAAACTCGGCTATCCCGGAGACTATCCATTCACCCGAGGTGTCCAGCCGACGATGTATCGCGCCCGGCTGTGGACCATGCGCCAGTATGCCGGGATGGGAGATGCCGAGGAATCCAACAAGCGGTACAAGTATCTGCTGAACCAAGGGACCACTGGCTTATCGGTGGCTTTCGATTTACCTACGCAGATCGGCCTGGATTCCGACCATCCCCTGTCCGTCGGGGAGGTCGGCAAGGTCGGGGTCGCCATTGATTCCGTGGAAGATATGGACCGGCTTTTTGATGGCATCGACCTGAGCGCGATTTCTACATCGATGACCATTAACGCGACGGCCTCTATTCTGTTGGCTCTGTATGTTGCCGTCGCCCGCAGAAAGGGTGCCGATATTCGCAAGCTTGCGGGCACCGTGCAGAACGACGTCTTAAAGGAATACATCGCGCGCGGGACCTACATTTACCCAATCCCGACGGCCATGAGGATCGTGACGGATTTGTTCCGCTGGGCGAATGAAACCGTTCCGGAATGGAATACGATTTCGATCTCCGGCTACCACATGCGGGAAGCGGGAGCGACGGCGGTTCAGGAGGTTGCATTCACGCTCGCGAACGGCAGCGCGTATGTACAAGCAGCAGTCGATGCCGGGCTGGACATCGACCACTTCGCCCCGCGGCTCTCCTTCTTTTTCAACGCCCACAACAACTTTCTGGAGGAGGTGGCCAAGTTTCGGGCGGCGCGGCGTATGTGGGCGGAGATCATGCGGGAGAAATTCAAGGCAAAGAATCCTCGCTCTTGCATGCTGCGCTTTCACACTCAAACTGCCGGCTCGACCTTGACCGCGCAACAGCCAGAGAACAACATCGTACGTACCGCAATTCAAGCCCTGTCGGCAGTCCTTGGAGGAACCCAGTCGCTGCACACCAATTCCTTCGATGAGGCCCTTTCTTTGCCCACCGAGCAGGCGGCGCGAATCGCGTTACGCACGCAGCAGATCCTCGCCTACGAATCGGGGACGCCGAACACGATTGATCCTCTTGCCGGTGCCTATTACGTGGAATCGTTAACCGATCAGATCGAAACCCTGGCAAAACAATATCTGGATAAGATTGCGGGGCTTGGCGGTATGCTCAATGCCATCGAACGCGGATTCGTGCAGCAGGAAATCCAGAACGCTGCCTATGAGTACCAGCAAGCCGTCGATCGACATCAAGCCACAGTCGTCGGTCTGAATCGCTTTGAGCAGGAGCAGGAGGCTCCGGTACCCATCCAGCGCATCGATGAAGCGCAGGAACGCAGGCAGGTAGAACGTCTGCGATCGCTCCGCGCAAGGCGGGAAACGAAAAACTGGTCAGTCGCGCTTGAAGGCGTTCAGCAAGCCGCCCGCTCGGGCGAAAATCTCATGCCAAGGATACTAGCCGCGGTTGAATCCTACGCGACTGTGGGCGAAATTTCGGACGCGATGCGGAAAGTGTTTGGCGAATATCGCGAGACCGTGGTGATCTGAGCTAGTCCGACGTTGCGTAGTCGCAAGCTTCGCGGCAAGGCGGGCAATAGTACAGGCCGTCCTCACAGAGCCGGACCTCGATTTGGCTCTGGCAAGTGCAGCAATACTTCTCGCATTGGCACTTCTCTTCGGTCGAATCGCACTGCATGCAAAGAAATCTCTTCCTGGTTCCGGTAGCCATGGACAAACTCTAGCCTTGCTGGGCGAGGTTGCGAAGGTTCCGTAGGTAACCCAGGGTGGTTCCCGTGAAACACAGGCATTCCCGCTCTCGAGGGGCGAGATTCGGCTCTTCCTGAAGGGCTTTGAGACCAGGTCCTCAGGTGAAAGGAACGCTTACAGTCCTGTTAAAATAATAAGGATCGCATGTCCCCGAAATCTTCCCTTGTAGTTGCCCCGGAACCGCCAACCTCCGCCTGTCCTAAGGTGGGGTTCGTAAGTCTTGGCTGTCCGAAAAACCTCGTTGATAGCGAGGTCATGATGGGTATGCTGGCGCAGGCCGGAGCGGAGTTAGTGCCTCGCGCCGAAGACGCTGATGTGATTGTGGTAAACACCTGCTCGTTTATTGAAAGTGCTCAGCGGGAATCGGTGAACACCATCCTCGAGTTGGCCCGGCTGAAGGAGGGCAGAGCGAAGAAGCTGGTGGTTGCGGGGTGTCTGGTCGAGCGTTTTCGCGACGAGATTCAGAAGAACATTCCGGATGTTGACGCGGTGGTTGGCACGGGCGAGTTGGAGAATATCCTTAGCGCAGCTGGCCTCGCGCAGCCGGAAGCCGCCGAATCGCCATTTCGGATTCTGACTTCCCGCCCGGAAGGCGATGCCCGGGCCGCGGCCGGGCGCTTTTCCCGCGAGGCGTGGGACGGAGCAATCTCCGATCTGCCCAATTATCTTTATGACGAAACCACACCGCGAGTGCTGGCGACCGGGCGATCGACGGCGTACATCAAGATCGCCGAAGGCTGCGATCACCCTTGCGGTTTTTGCATCATTCCGCAGTTGCGCGGGAAGTTTCGCTCGCGGCGGTTTGAATCCGTGGTTGCCGAAGCCGAGCGCCTGGCGCGGTCGGGCGTGAAGGAGATCACGCTCATCGGCCAGGACACGACCTGCTACGGGGAGGACTTTGGCCTGAAGGATGGCCTTGCGCTGCTGCTGGACAAGCTTGCCAGAGTCGAGGGGCTCCGCTGGGTTCGGTTTCTCTATGCCTATCCGAACAAAATTACCGGCAAATTGCTCGATACCATCGCGGGACACGAGAAGATCTGTTCCTACATCGACGTACCTTTGCAGCATGCCTCGGCCGCAACCTTGAAGCGCATGAAGCGCGGTGGCAGCGCGGACATTTTCCTGCGCACCATCGAGAATGCGCGGCGCAGGATTCCCGGCGTGACGCTACGCACCGCATTTATCGTGGGCTATCCTGGCGAAACGGAAAAAGAATTCGAAGAACTTTGTGACTTTGTGCGTGCCGCCGAGTTCGACTGGATGGGAACCTTCGCTTATTCCGATCAGGAGGGAGCAACGGCCCATGGACAGGAAGGGAAGCATTCTCTCCAAGAGATCGAATGCCGGCGCAAGCACCTGATGCAAATCCAGAAGAAGATCAGCAAACGAAAGAAAAAAGCGCTGCGCGGGAAACAATTCGACATTCTGCTCGAAGGCGCTTCGGAGGAAAGCGATCTGCTGCTTGAAGCGCGCAGCGAGATGCATGCGCCGGAGATCGACGGCAAGCTCTATGTCGCTGATGTGCCTGACGGAATCACGCTCACCCCCGGAGAGTTCTATCGCGCCGAGATCACGGAAGCACACGACTACGAGCTGGTGGCGAGAATTCTCTAGTCACGGCAGCTGGCTGCAGCCGTTCAGTTCCTTGTTCCTTCCTTCCGGAGCCGATCGCGGCTCGATTTGTTTCCTTACAAACCCGAGCAGTGCCGCGGCGCTGCCGACGTCAGCGTCCCCGGGATAGAAGAACGTGCTCCGGCGCGCGGAATCGGTCAGGATCAGATCCTGAACGCCGGACTCTCGATGGATGGATAGTTCTAGCACGGTTCCCTTGATGTTGAGCGGCATGCCATCGGGGGGCTCGCGGTGCCGGATTCGAACCAGCGCGGGCGACTCGAGAATGTTTCGCAATGCATTCAGTTCGTCCGCGCTGAACCGTTCTCGGGCTAGAAAATTCTCGACCTTCTGGCTTCCATTTTTCTGAACCCGGCGTTCAAAGCGGTACTGTCCGTTGTCCGCAACCAGCGCACAAGTCTCCCGGGTAGCGGAGGAAGTTTTCTCCACCAGCGCAAGGCGCACAAGCGGCGGTATCGGGGGACGGCTGGGTATTGCAGGCGCTGCTGGCGGGGCGATTTGCCGCCCGGCCATGGGAGTACCGGCCTTCGGTAACGGTCGAGCGACCTCGCCGCGCGACTTCAAAACCAATTCCCCGCGGGGCAGGCAATTTTGTTTTCCCGCGTCTTCGGATAGTTCGCGGTGCGGCAACCTGCGAAGGCCATCCATCCAGCGCAGCAGCGGGTTGAGTTGCGCGGCATAAGCTTGTTGACTCTCATGGCTTCGAAACAAGAGTTCTTTCGCACGGTCGTTCCGGAAAATGTGAATGTCGAGCAAGTCTCGCGGGCCGTGAAGCAGCGGCTCCTCAATGTCTGCCTGCTGGAGTTCGGAGACTCTCCCCAAGTGCTCGCGAAGAGCATCCAGCTGAGCTGCGGAAATCTCGCCTTCATATATTTTGGTTTGCTGGCGATCTCCGAATTCGAAGTGGAAGGCACCCGTATCATCCAAGAGAACGCATGTCGTGCTGGTGGGGATTTCATGGGCTACCCGAACGACATAGGTGATTGCCTTCGCTGCGGAGCTTCCGTTCGAAGTAGCGAGGAAGACCACCGCCACGAACGTGAGGGTCCGGAAATACCCTGAGCCTGAATATTGGCGAGCAACTGCCATTGCCAGCAGTTTATGCGATCTTTTTGAGGACCAGTGCGGAGTTCTTTGACCCGAAACCGACGCAGTTGCACAGGGCGTGCTCAATATTCACGCTTCTTCCTAAGTCCGGGACGTAGTCGAGATCGCACTCCGGATCGGGCTGATCCAGATTGATGGTTGGCGGGATCTTCCCGTGCTCCATGGCGATCAGTGTCGCCGACACGCTCGCTGCACCGCAGGCGCCTTGGGCATGTCCGATCTGCGATTTCAGGCCCGACATTGGAATCTTGTACGCATGATCCTGAAAGGCAATCTTAATGGCTTTGGTTTCCACCCGGTCATTCATCTCAGTAGAGGTGCCGTGCAGACTCACGTACTGCACGTCCTGGGGGGCGATGCCGGCCTCGCCCATGGCCATGCTGATAGCGCGGGCCGGTTCCTGCGGGGAATCGCTCATGCGCACTCGGTGGTAAGCCTCGCAAGTGGCTGCATAGCCGGTGATCTCGGCGTAAATGCGAGCTCCTCGGGCTTTGGCGTTGTCAAAGTCTTCGAGGACGAACATCCAGGAACCTTCGGCCAGAACAAATCCATCGCGGTCCGCCGAGAATGGGCGGGACGCGCGCTCCGGAGCATCGTTCCAGGACTGCGTGAGAGCGCGAATCATCGTATAGCCCTTCACAATTCCTTCGGTTACCGGGCAATCAACGCCACCCACCACGAACATGGGCTGCACACCCGCCTGAATGTGTTGAAAGGCATAACCGAGCGCATCGGTCGACGAGGTGCAACCGGCGGTAACGACATGGCTGTAACCGCGAAACCCGAAGCGCATGCTGATCTCACTGGGGATGGTTCCCATCGTCCCGCTAGGAATGCAGAACAGGCTGACCTGTTTCTCCTTTCCGCTATGCCAGAGACGATATTGTTGCTCGGAAAATTCCTGCGCACCGCCTCCTGTGCCCAGCACAATGCCAATCTGCCGCTTCTCCTCAAGGGTCATGCCGGCAATGTCCAATCCAGCATCCTTCACTGCTTCCGTCGTCGCCGCTAGACAAAGCGGGACCACGCGCGAAACATGCTTGCGCTCGCGAGCGTCCACCCAGGCATACTCGTCGAACTCGGGTATTTCGCCCGCGATGTGAACCGCCAGATGGGAAGAGTCAAACCGTGAAATGCGCTTCACACCGGATTTGCCAGCGAGCACGGCGCGGCAGAAGGCCTCTTTGCCGAGGCCATTCGGGCTAACCACGCCCATTCCAGTGATGACGACGCGGGGAAGCGTAGAGCGATCAGAATTCAACATTCAACCATCCACATGTTGCTCGTACCCACTTTCCATTCCGGCCTGAGTCAAAATGCCGGCCTTGGCGGAATGCTGACGTCGATTGCGCGATAATCATACTCATGCCGCTCGGATTGTACATCGCTATTCCATTTTGTCGAACCAAATGCGCTTACTGCAATTTCGCTTCGGACGTATTCTCCCGTGCGGTATTCGATAACTATGTCAAACGGCTTTGTGCCGAGATCGAGCATTCTACCCAAACCGCACAACAGATGGGAGCCCCAATCGATCTCTCAGTGGGGTCGATCTATCTGGGCGGCGGCACGCCCACTCTTCTCGAAGTAGCACAGCTGGAACGCGTCTTTGTCACGATTCGGCAAATTTTCACGGTGCAGCGGGATGCCGAAATTACCGTGGAATGTGCGCCCGGCACGCTTTCCGCAGAAATGCTCGATGCTCTGGCGCGGTGTGGGGTAAACCGCGTCAGCCTGGGGGTGCAATCGTTCGTTGACAAAGAAGCCGCGTCGGTCGGGCGATTGCACAAGAGTCAAACCGTGTTCGACGACGTCGCCCGGCTTCGTGCCACGGGGATGACGAATATCAATGTGGACTTGATCGCGGGCCTTCCGCACCAGACACAGGAGAGCTGGAGGGAATCCCTGGGCCAGTTGATTGCCACCGGAGTGCCGCACGCCAGCGTGTACCTGCTCGAAGTGGATGAGGACTCGCGGCTGGGGCGGGAGTTGATGGCCGGCGGGCAAAAATATCACGCCCATTTTGTTCCCGAAGAAGAGGTAATGGCTGACCTTTACGACATTGCGTGCGATCGCCTGAATGACGCGGGAATCCTCCAATATGAGATTTCCAATTTTGCGCAGATGGGATTTGAATCCAAGCACAATCTGAAGTACTGGACGCGCCAGCCTTACCTGGGTTTTGGAGTGGATGCACACTCCATGCTGGTGGTGCGAGATGGGGAGGCGGTGCGCTTTTCGAATCCGGATTCTCTGCAAGAATACCTCTCCGGTAAGCCCGTTACTACCACCAGGATCGATCGGGAAATGGCGCTTGAAGAGAGATTCTTTCTGGGGTTGCGGCTCAATCAAGGAGTCGACGTCAAGCATCTCGAGCAGGAATTTCCGGAATTGTTTGCCGGGCAGAGATCGGTCATCGCCGAACTGGTTGGAGAGGCCTTGCTTGAACAACAGGGCTCAACGATTCGGCTGAGCAATCAGGGCCGGTTGCTCTCAAACGAAGTCTTTGAGCGGTTTCTCACCACCACCCCAAGCTGATCCCGGGCGCAAGGGAAGAACCGCGCAGCCACAATCAACCTCGTCTTCCCCATGAGTCCAGTCCCATTTTCCCTGTCAGCCCTGATGACGCGAGGAACTGCGTTATAATCCTGCGGCACCTGGAGGTGATCGTTGGGCCTCTTCAACCACTATGACGATGCGCACCGGCATCCAGTAAACCGGCTGCTGCACATGATCGCCATTCCGGTTGGGTTCTCATCGCTGATTGTGGTCTGGTTTCACTGGATTCTTGGGCTTCTACTGATCCCGGCAGCTCTAGGGCTGGCGACGCTTGGCCACGTGATCGAGGGTAATAAGCCGGCGTTTCTGTCAAACCCACTACACGTCCTGGTGGCGCCGCTGTGGATGATGAAGCGCGTTTTTGGAAAGCAATAGCGAACTTACTCCTTCCAACCGGTCGGTACGGCGACTTCTTCCGATCGCGATCGTCGTGTTGTAATTGACTCTAATCCCGAGTGGGAAACGAAAACAGACCGCGAGCGAAGGGGGCGAGAAACGCCCGAGCCTTCGCGGAATGCCTGTGTCCTTCGCGGTCGATGAGTTCCTGGTCTCGCCGTGATTCCAGGGAGCAGAGACAGGTGGAGTGAGGAGGGTTCGTGGACTTTCAGCTCAATGAGGAGCAGTTGCAACTGAAGAAAAGCGTTCGCGAGTTCGCCGAGAGCGAGATCGCGCCGAATGTCCGCAAGTGGGATGAAGCTGCGGAGTTCCCTTTGTCGACGCTCAAAGAAATTGGCAAGCTGGGCCTGATGGGCGTGGTCTTCCCACCCGATCTCGGCGGGGCGGGCATGGGCTATGTGGAGTATGTGACGGCGATCGAGGAACTGTCACGGGTGGATGGATCGATCGGGATCATCATTGCCGCCCACACGTCCTTGTGCTCGAATCACATTTTTCTCGCTGGCAACGATGCACAGAAGAAGAAATACATACCAAAACTTTCGAGCGGAGAGTTTATCGGGGCGTGGGGACTTACGGAGCCATCCTCTGGTTCTGACGCCGGCAGTGCTCGCATGATGGCGGTTCGTAAAGGCAACAATTGGGTTCTGAACGGAACCAAGACTTTTTGCACGAACGGCCACTATGCCGACGTGCTGGTGGTGATCGCGGTCACGGATCGAGCGGCGCACACGCATGGGCTTTCCGCGTTCATGGTGGAAAAGGGAACTCCGGGATTTCGTCCCGGGAAGAAGGAAGACAAGCTGGGTTTGCGGGCTTCCGACACAGCGGAATTGATTTTTGAAGATTGTGTACTTCCAGCCGATGCTTTGCTCGGCACCGAAGGCGAGGGTTTTCTTGATGCCATGCGCGTACTCGACGGCGGGCGCATTTCGATTGCCGCCTTGTCGCTGGGGATGGCACAGGGGGCCTACGAAGCCGCGTTGAACTACTCGAGGCAACGCAAGCAATTCGGACGAGCCATCAGCGATTTTCAGGCGATCCAATGGAAGCTGGCCGACATGGCCACGGAAATCGACGCCGCCCGCCTGCTTACGATGCGAGCGGCCAGTATGAAAGACGTGGGTCTGAAGACGACGCTCGAATCATCGATGGCAAAGCTGTTTGCGAGCGAGGTCGCGGTTAAGTGCGCGAACGAAGGCGTGCAGATTCACGGCGGCTACGGCTTTATCAAGGACTATCCCGCGGAAAAGTTCTACCGCGATGTGAAGCTGTGCACCATCGGGGAAGGGACCAGCGAGATCCAGCGATTGGTGATTGCCAGGCAATTGTTGAAGGAATAATCTCTCCTGCCGGCTTTGAGTGCCTCTCGCTCGATCCACCAGAAATCCAATCGATAAATCCCGAAGAATGACCTGGCTAGCGCTCATCCTTTGTCTTCATGGATTCACGAGAAGCCCTCGAGCGGAATCCGGGAATCCGTGGCCGTGCCGGATGTGACATAGTTCTAGAGCCTACTTGGAAATGTCGGTCTGCTGCTCCTGCTTTACACTGGAGCAGTTCTGAACACTAACACCTCCAACTTAATCTCCGGCGTCCGCTCCGGGGACCTGCGCGCCTTGGCCCGCGCCATCTCTGTCATCGAGAACCGTGCGCCGGGGTGGAACGAGCTGCTGAAAGGGCTTTTCGCATATACCGGGAATGCGCTCACGATTGGCCTGACGGGGTCGCCCGGGGCGGGCAAGAGCACGCTAGTCGATCAACTGGCGAAGTTCTATAGAAAGACGGAGAATCCCCACTCAAGCAATAAGGAACCGGGTTCGAATAGGACGTCGAGTCGGCCTCCAAGTGGCATGGAAGGAACACCCACTGCTGGGCATACCGTCGGGATCATTGCCGTTGATCCCACAAGCCCCTACACCGGCGGCGCGATCCTCGGCGACCGGATTCGCATGCAAGACCATTTTTCCGACCCGGGCATTTACATCCGCAGCATGGCGACGCGAGGCTCGCTTGGCGGACTCGCGCGAGCGACGGCGGACGTGTCTCAGGTACTAGACGCCTCGGGCCGCGACATCGTGATGATTGAAACCGTCGGCGTGGGACAGGACGAGGTGGATGTTGTCCGCGTGGCCGATATCACGGTTGTGATCCTGTTTCCGGGAATGGGAGACGACGTCCAGACGATGAAGGCTGGCATCATGGAGATTGCCGACATCTTTGTCATCAACAAGAGCGATCACGAAGGCAGCGAGCGGGTAGAAAAAGAGATACGCGCGTTGCAATCGCTCGCGATTCGCAACGATGGCTGGGTTCCGCCGGTGGTGAAAACCGTCGCCACGAACGGCGCAGGCGTGCAGGATCTGGTGGAGACGATCAAGGAATATCAAGAGTATCTGACGAGCAAGGACCTGCTGCGACGTCGGCGTGCACAGAACTGGGAAACGCGGCTCATCGAAATGCTGCGCGATGCCTTGCTCGAAAAGGCTCGGACGCGCCTGTCGGCGGAGGAGCTCTCGCGCGTCTCCGCCGAGATTGCGGAACAAAAGCGGGATCCCTATTCTATTGTCGAACAACTGGTCGGAAGACTGAATGCTTGAATACGGCGAACGAAACCAAAGAATTTCTGTTCAAGACTCTGTAAGATTCCTGGGATCGCAACAACATGATTCTTGTGAATCTGCTCCGCGCCGTGCTGGAGGGAGGTCTCGAGATTGGATGAATGCGGCCTCGAAAGGAATGATGTCGGAATGAACTTTGCCGTTGACCATATCGGAATTGCGGTGAGGTCGTTGGCTTCGGCAAAGGCGATCTATGAGAAGCTCGGCCTTGAGGTCTCGCCGGAAGAGACGGTGGCCGGGGAAAAAGTGCGTCTGGTGATGATTCCGGTTGGTCAGACGCGGTTGGAATTGCTCGAAGCAACCGACGAGCAGTCAACCATCGCGAAGTTCATCGCAAAGCGCGGCGAGGGACTTCATCACGTGTGCCTGCGTGTTCCTAATTTGGCTGTCACGGTTGCAAGGCTTAAAGCCGATGGAGTGCGCCTAGTCTCCGAGGAAATCAGGTCGGGCTCGGGAGGTCACCGCTATGTGTTCGTTCATCCCCAAAGCACCGGTGGAGTTCTGCTCGAGCTGGTAGAGTCCCCCCGCTGATATTCTGATCCTTCCATGTTGATTTTGGGCGTTGACACTTCCGGCAAAAACGGCGGTATTGTGCTCGTGCACTGCGAGACCGAGGCATCGCGCACGCTCGAGCTGGTTCCGCTCGAAGGGGGCACTTTCTCTGCACAACTTGTTCCTCAGATTGCGGCCTTGCTCGAGAAGCACGGCATCACGAAGCATCAGATTGGCGCATTTGCAGTCGTTTCAGGTCCGGGATCCTTTACCGGGTTGCGGGTTGGACTCGCCGCGATCAAGGCCTTGGCGGAAATTCTGAAAAAGCCGATTGCGGTAGTTTCCCGGCTCGAAGCGTCTGTGCTGGGCTCCAAACGGGAAGGCCGAGTTACTGCAGTGCTCGACGCAGGTCGTGGCGAGGTCTATGCCGGTACTTACAGTGTGCAGGGGGAGAGGGCCAACTGCCTAGGCGAGGAAATTCTTTCCACCGGCAGTCTTCTTGAAAGAGCAGCCGGCGAGACGGTGGTCGCGGCAGACCCGAAACTGGCTGACCTATTGAACGAACATGGAGTCAAAGTCATCCGAATTCAGGCGCCGCGCGCCGATGCGATCGCTTCCATTGCCTTCCACAAACTGCAATGCGGCGAGGCCGTGACTCCCGAAGCCCTCGATGCAACCTACATTCGCCGCAGTGATGCCGAGACGAAGTTCGCTCGGCCCACATTGAGAGATGACTGATCCAGTGTCTGGCCAAGTGTTCATCATTGCCTGGAGTTTTACCGTCAGACCGGGGCACCGGGCTGATTTCGAACACGCATATGGCCCGCATGGCGAGTGGGTCGAGCTCTTTCGTTCGAGCGACGGCTACATCAAGACTGAGCTGCGCCGCGATCCGGAAAAGGCCGCGCTTTACATCACGCTTGATTTCTGGAGCAGCCGCGAGCAGTACGAGGCGTTTCGGGAGCGGGCGAAAACGGCGTACCAGACGATGGATGCAAGATGTGAGCGCCTGACCGAAGACGAGGAACTCCTGGGCGAATTCGCTGACCTGTCGGCGCTTGAGGCTAGCCTGCCCCGGCTTCGGTCCACCACCCAGGTTCGATCACCGCTTACGGTTCGCGCTGCCAATCCGGACGATATCCCTAAGATTCTTCTGGTCGAACGGTCCGCATCGTCGGCTGCGCACTGGACCGATGCAGCCTATGAGGCTATCTTTTGGCCCACTGCCCCGCCACGCATCGCACTTGTGGCAGAGACCCTCGAACGTCGGCTCAGTGGGTTCGTCATTGCGCGAATCGCTGCCGGCGAATGTGAACTCGAAAACATCGCCGTCCACCCGACCGAGGTCCGACAAGGAATCGGATCCACCTTACTTCAAAGATTCCTTGATGCGGCTCGCGCCCAGGGCATTCATCGCATCTTGCTCGAGGTTCGCGAGTCCAACCTGGCCGCTCGGCGGCTGTACGAAAAATTGGGGTTCGACTGCGACGGCGAGCGCGGCGCTTACTACCAAAGTCCTGACGAAAAGGCAGTTTTGTACTCGCTACGGATGTGAACTGCCCTGATTCCTGTGCAAATAAAGCATGCACCTTCTATTACTTGCGTATGAACTTTTGTTGAAAATTCCTCGTTGAACCTGTTCTGGTCCCGTGCTAGCCTAGCGTCACAATTTTGAATACAGGAGGTCTTGCAGGATGCTAGCCTCTAGAGATCAACTCCTGGCCACGCACGAAGAATTCCGCAAGCTGGCTCAGGAGCACTCATCCTACGAACAACGTCTTTCCTCTCTCACCCACAAGCGTTTCCTTACCGACGACGAAAAACTAGAAGAAGTCAGGCTGAAGAAGTTGAAACTGCGCCTCAAGGACCAGATGGAGTCGATTGAGCGCCAGTATCGTGAAGCGGTTCAGCACGGCCAGGTCGCCTAGAAAAAACCTCGAAATGGAGCCCGTCCGAAGACGGTAAAGGACTTCTATACTCGGAAGGCGCGGTACGCGCCTTTTCGTTTTTCTAGCTGAAATCTGTCAACCGAGTCCCACCTCCCCGCTCAGCGGGTTGATTCAAACTCTTTAGGGGCGAAATTTTGCTCCTGGGCCGAGCAGCCATGCCTCACGGGCGGAAGGGCTCGGGATGAGCTTTCGGCAGGCGAGTTCTCAGGGCAAACAGGCCGTAGTATAGCCGTGCAATTATAATTCCCTAAGCACCCATGGTTCGCGACGGCTACTACTACGGATGTGTGCTCTTTTGCGCTGCCGTGCTCGTCGGATGGCTCACCACTCCCATCTGGGCCGCCATTCCAGTCCTGCTGGCTGGCTTCTTCCTGTGGTTTTTTCGAGACCCGGATCGCGCGATTCCGTCCGCACCCGGGCTGATTGTTGCTCCCGCGGACGGCAAAGTGACTGCCGTCGCTCCCGCCCGCTGGAACGGCAAGGAATACCTGCGAATCAGCATCTTTTTGAACGTCTTCAACGTGCATGTGAACCGCTCACCGATGGGCGGCGTCATTCGTAGCGCCAAGTATCAGGAAGGGAAGTTTCTGAATGCCATGACGGAGGCTTGTGCCGATCTCAACGAGCAGAACACGGTGACGGTTGAGGGAGAAGGGCACACAGTCGTCTTCAAGCAGATCGCCGGACTGCTGGCGCGTCGCGTGGTATTCACCAAAAACGTGGGCGACACGGTAAGCCGCGGCGAGCGCATCGGCCTGATGAAATTCAGTTCCCGCATGGACGTGTTTCTGGAGCTTTCGGCGGCAATTCAGGTCAAAACCGGCGATCGTGTAAAGGGTGGATCGTCGGTGCTGGCATCTCTGAGCGTCGAACCGAAGCAATCCGGGACAGCGGCCCATCGCCAACAGCCTCAGGAGGCGCGTTGATGGAGGACTCAATGGAGCGCTCTCCGGCCCGCCGAGTGGGAGACCAGAAGCCCCGCCGCATGCGCCGCGGGATGTACATCCTGCCCTCGATGTTCACCGCGGCGAACGTCCTGCTTGGTTTCTTCGCCATTCTCCAAGTGATTCACGGCACCATTGCGCATGCCATTGCTCTGGCAACGCACACTGCTATGCAGGCACCGCCGCACTTCGACAATGCCGCGAAAGCCATTGGATTCGCCGTTCTTTTCGATGGGCTCGATGGCCGCATCGCCCGCATGACAGGAACGACGAGCGATTTCGGCCGCGAATTGGATTCGCTTGCGGACGTTATTACGTTCGGTATTGCGCCGGCTCTGCTTGCCTGGGCATGGGGATTCAGCAAGATCGGTAACGGCAGCCCGAATCCTGACCTGCTCGTTACGCTGGGGCGGGCTGGTGCGGTGGCCGCTTTTTTGTTCCTGATCGCCGGAGCAAGCCGCCTTGCACGTTTCAATATCTCCGTGAATCCGCAGCCCTCAAATCCTGGCCGCCCGGGGAAGAAGTATTTTGTCGGCATGCCGATTCCGGCGGGGGCGGGAGTGATCGCCGCTGTGGTGCACTATTTTGGCGGCGAGCCGATGGACCGTTGGCCGTGGGCGCTCCTGTGGCTGGTGACCATTGTTCTCGTAGCCTACTTGATGGTGAGCACCTGGCGTTTCTACAGCTTCAAGGACATCAACTTCAATGCCCGCCAGCCGGCGCGACTCGTGGTCGTGCTAGGGCTGCTGATTGCTTCCATCATCTGGTTTTCAAGGCAAGTGCTGTTTGTGATTGCCCTGACTTACATGTTGTCTGGAATCTTCTGGCGACTGCACTGGCTATTCCGTCGCAAACGTAATCCGCCTCCACCCCCTTACACGGAGGCGTCGCAAACCTCATGACCACCAATCTCAAATCTGCAGCTTCGGCCTCGTCCAAATCGGCGCAGGGATTCTACCGCGTCGCGATTGTGGGTGCCGGCTCCCTGAAGGGGAAAGAAGTTGCCGAGGTCCTCGACCAGCGCAATTTTCCGGCCGTAGACGTGAAGTTGCTGGATGATGACGAATCGCTCGGTCAGCTCGAAGCAATGAAGGACGAAATCACCTTTATCCAGAGCGTTCGCGCTGAGCAGTTTGACAAAATCGACTTCACGTTTTTCGCTTCCGATGCGGCGTGCACGCGCAGTAATTTCAAGCAGGTCGAGGCCGCGGGCAGCGCCATCGTGGATCTCTCGTACGCGCTCGAAAATGAACCCGGGGCAACGATTCAAGCACCCTGGGTGCAGCGCCAGTTGGGACAGGTGAACGCCCTTGATCTCGAGCCTGGGCCTGCCGTGGTTGCACATCCCGCGGCCGTGGTGCTCGCATTGCTTTTGGGACGCCTGAGAACTGCATCGACCATCAGCAAGGCTGTAGCTACCGTGCTGCAGCCCGCTTCAGAGCATGGGCAAAATGGGATGGACGAGCTGCACGAGCAAACCGTCAGCCTGCTTTCTTTTCAGCAATTGCCAAAGAGGCAGTTTGACGTGCAAGTTGCCTTCAATATGGTGTCGCGATACGGAGAGCAGGCATCCTCCTCGCTGACCTCGGTAAGTGAGCGGGTGGTCAATCATTACAAGACGATTGCACCAGAGCAGAGTCCGGTTCCGTCGGTCGTCGTTCTGCAAGCGCCGACTTTTCACGGCTACACCGTCTCGCTGAATGTGGAGTTTTCTGACGCGGCCGACATTGTGGAGCTTTCTAAAGCCCTCACCGGAGAGCACGTCTTGCTGGTAACCGGATCCCAAGAGGCACCCAACAACGTCAATGCGGCCGGGCAGGGCGATGTTCTGGTATCAGTGACCCCGGACGTATCGAATATGAACTCTGCCTGGCTGTGGATTGCCTTTGACAATCTCCGAGTGTCGGCAACCACCGCTGTCGAGTGCGCTGAGGCGATGGCGGCCTCGCGTCCCCGCGGACAGGTGCAGTGAGATGAGCCGATGCGCGGCTGGTCCAGTAGCGATGCATGCCTCGGGCATGGGCCTCATCCTCGGGATTTGTGTCAGCTTCGCCGCCTGCGGGTATCACACCGCCGGCCATGCGAACCTGCTGCCATCTGATTTGCGCACCATCGCCGTGCCGGCGTTCGTGAATCAAACCCAGACCTACAAGATTGAGCAGACGCTTACGGCGAGTGTGGTACAAGAATTTGTGACCCGGACAAGCTATCACATCATCTCCGACCCCAAGGCTGCGGACGCAACTCTCCACGGTGTTGTTCTCTCCACCTACACCAGTCCTCTCACCTACGATACGAAGACCGGACGTGCATCGAGCGTTCTGGTCGTGGTCAGTATGAGTGTGTCTCTGAAGGACCGGCAGGGAAGAGTGCTCTACGAAAACCCCTCCTACACGTTTCGCGAGCAGTACCAAGTGTCGCAGGAACTGAGCAGTTTTTTCGAAGAAGAATCGCCGGCATTTCAACGCTTGTCGAAGGATTTTGCCAGAACGCTCGTGTCTAACGTGCTGGAGGCATTTTGATGCGGGCGTTCGCTCAGGCTGATAAGTTCGTCTCCGAGGTTGAGGGCCGCAACCTCCGTCCGGTGTACGTTTTTGTCGGTGACGAAGCATTTTTCCGCAAGAAGTGCCGCGACGCCATCTTGCGGTGCTTGGTTCCGAACGATCTGCGCGAGTTCAGCCTATACGAATTCGACCTTGCGGAAACCGATCTCGCCGAGGTACTCGACCGAGCACGGACGCCTTCCCTCATGGCGCCTTTCCAAGTGTTTTTTGTGCGGGGAGTGAAAAACCTGTTCGGACGCGGCTCGAACGAAGACAAACTGAACACAATCGAGGCTTATGCGAAGGATCCCAATCCGGATGCCGTGCTGATCTTCGTCGCCGACCATATCAGCATCCCCGCGGATATCCGGCGCATGGACATGACCGACAAGGAACGCTATCAACGCATTCGCGACGCCATGGGTAAATATGCTGCCATTCTCGAATTGGGGAGAGTCGAGGAAGGCGATGCGGTTCGCTGGATCCAAGAGTGCTGCGGCGGGCGGGAAGTGAAGATCGATTCCGATGCCGCACGCGAATTGGTGGATTCGCTCGGCGGCGACATGATGATGATTTCCAATGAGCTGGAAAAGCTCATGTTGTATGTCGGAGAGAAGAAAAGAATCACGCTCGGTGACGTGGAGACGATGGTTCTCGCTGCGAAACAGCGTTCCTTGTACGAGCTGACCGATGCTATCTCCGCACGGGAACGTACGCGCGCTCTCGAAATGCTCGATGCGATTCTTTCCACCGGCGAAGGCGAAGAAGCCGCAATCGGACATCTCTACATGCTGGCGAAAACCTTCCGCCAGATGCTCGTGATCCTTGAGCGCAACGTTCGCGACCAACGCATGCTCTGGGCGGCGCTTTGGCAGGGATTCCGGGTCCCGCCGTTTGCCGCAGATGACATCATTCGCCAAGCTCGTCGCTACAAAACAAAGCGAGATCTTACCCGTGCCATACGCTTGGTTGCGAAAGCGGATTTGGCGTTGCGGTCCAACCCTCCCAGCAAGCGCCTGGTCCTCGAGAAACTGATTCTCGATCTCACCGCCGAAGCCAAACCTGAACCGGAGTGGATGCAGGAAGAGCTTGGAGTATAGGCGATTCCATCATCGGGTCTTCGCGCCTTGACCTTTCAAATTTCAGATTGACGACTACTCTGCTGCCGGGTTGGCTCTCGCCGAAAGGATTTGTCGAGCTCCTTTGATGCTCTCGGCGGGCGGCATCAGAATCGGCCTTCGTCCGCGGACGGACCGTAGATCGAGGGAACCGAGGCACCGGTCAGCCGAAGGTAAACCGTCAGCTGACCGCGATGGTGTGCCAGGTGGGTGAATGTGTCCTGAATGACGATGTAGCGGGGCGTTTCAGTGATAATGTGTTCACCGGCCCGCAAGCGCCAATTGGTCAACAGGTGCTCGTCGGTGGTTCCGGCCAAGGCATGGCGTGCTTTGTCGAGGCTTCGATCAAAGGCTTCGACCAGCTCCCGGGTGCTAGGGAACTCTTCGGTCCTGTACGCATGCGGCGCCTTGAAATCGATTTCATCATCTCTCACGATTGCTTCCATCCAGCTCGGCATGGTCGCAACCAGCGCCGCCAGATATCCGAGCCTCATAGATTTTTCGTGAGGCTTCCAGTCATTCCGTCCTTCCGGCACGCGCGCCACTGAGTTTCGCGTTGCCGCTACCTCTCGTTCCAGTTCCGCTAAGAACAGGTCCGTCAGCTTCATGGGGAGTTCCTTTCCTTGCAGGGGTGAAATTCAACGGCGTACCCACTCTAGAATCCTATATATGACAGCCTGTGTCATAATTCGAACGTTAAATTCAGCCACATGAAAACCCAGAGGCTCACTGGAAAACTCCGGCGCGCGCTCGACTTCCCAGCTGGCGCTTACTCGATTGCGACCGGCGAGGCCGCCCTTAGCGCCAGGGAAGGATCCGCGACCGAACCCCCACCGCGATGAGAGCCGACCGCTTATTGTCGATCCTTCTCCTGCTGCAGGCCCGTGGGCAAATGACTGGCCGCGACTTGGCAAAACGGCTGGAGGTCTCAGAACGGACCCTCCACCGGGACATGGACGCCCTCAGCGCGGCAGGCGTACCGGTCTTTGCCATGCGCGGCTCCAGGGGTGGATGGCAGCTCGAGGAAAACTGGCGTACCCAGGTTCCGGGACTGGACGAAGCGGAGCTACGAGCCCTGCTCATGGCGCAGCCGCGGATTCTGGGAGATCGCAAGCTGGTTGCCGCCGCGGAGAGGGCTCTTGGCAAGCTGCTGGCCTCACTCCCGGTGCCTCTGCGGGTCCGGGCCGAATCCATGCGGCAGCGGTTGTATGTCGATACCAAAGGCTGGTTTGGAGGAACTGAAGACCTCTCCATGCTCCCAATCGTGCAGGAAGCCGTGGTGCGAGACCGCAAGCTTAAGATCCGGTACTCCAATCGTCGCACCCGATTCGAGCTTGCTGGGGAGGATGGTCGAGTCGGGCCTCTGTCAGAGCGCATTGTCGACCCGCTCGGTCTGGTGGCGAAGGGGAGCACCTGGTACTTGGTTGCGAGCACGGCTGGCGGTTTCCGCACCTTTCGCGTGTCCCGAATTCAGAACGCGTTGCTTTTGGATGTGCCTTGCGAGAGGCCGGCGAACTTTGACCTCGAATCTCACTGGAGATCGGCGACCGAGGATTTCTTGAAGCATTCCCCCCGATTCGAAGTTATCTTTCGTCTGCATCCTGAGGCGGCCCGTGAGATCAGAATGTGGCGTATGGCGGTCGACTCAACCCCAGATACGGGCCATACATCCCGTGAAGGTTGGACCACCCAACGGGTGCAGTTTGAGGACGAATACCAGGCGGCGTTTGTCGCTCGTGCCTTCGGAGCAAAAGCCGAGGTCTTGGCTCCAACCTCGCTCCGGAGCCGCTTGAAAGATGAACTAGAGATCAGTCTTCGCCAGTACCAGAGTACGACCGGAGGTCACGGCTAAACATCAGTTGAAAACTCTTGGACTACACCGTATCGTAACCATTGTCGTCACGCAGCCTTTATGACTTTGCTTTGCAAGGGCAGCAGGTCGGCAGGCTAAGCCAGAACAGGGAGATCGGCGATGGAAAACAAGCCGGCGACACAAAATATCCAAGACACTTTCTTGAACGCAGCGCGGAAAGAACGGAGCAGCATTACCCTCTATTTGATGAGCGGGGTCAAATTGACAGGCCGGATTCGCTCGTTCGACAAGTACTCAGTTGTGCTTGAGACCAACAACCAGGAGCAGTTGATTTTTAAGCACGCGATCTCGACCGTGGCTGTGGCTAAGGCGCACGGATTCTCGGAAAAGCCGCGTGTCGTGAGCACCCCTCCTGCCTCTGAGCCCGGGGAGACCTCCGCCGCCTCTGGCACCGAAGGATAGGTGAGATTGAGCAGTTCTGAATTGCGCGGATCGCGAGCTCAGGGGAAGAGCGGTAGTGCGGGTATTGGCTCTCGTCTATTGCAGCCCGGAGGGAATCGCCGCGCCCTCCCTCCCGGTATGCGCCAGGAACGTGCGTTCCTGGTTGGAATTGATTACCGCACCTTGCGCCGAGAGCAGCGACTTACGAGCGGCGTACAGGCTGCTCGCGACGCTGCCGCGCCGTCGCGTCCGAGTTCCCAGCCCAAGTTCAGTGCCGAAGAATCGCTCGAAGAGCTGCACGATCTCGCAATCAGCGCGGGTGCGGAAATTGTCGGACAGATCCTGCAGCATCGCGACAAACCAGATCCTGCGACACTCATTGGCAAGGGCAAGCTAGAGGAAATCGCTGGCGCGGCCGCCTCCGCCGATGCCGACTTGCTGCTCTTTGACCATGACCTCACGGCTTCTCAGCAGCGCAATATCGAACGGGTGGTGAACGCTCGAGTGATCGACCGCACGCAGCTCATTCTCGATATTTTTGCGACCCATGCGCGCACCCGCGAAGGCCAATTGCAAGTCGAACTTGCGCAACTGGAATATATGCTTCCCCGACTTGCCGGGCGGGGTATTGAAATGTCGCAGCTCGGCGGTGGCATCGGAACCAGGGGGCCGGGCGAAACCCAGTTGGAGACGGATCGCCGCAAAATCAACCGGCGCATCCGTCATCTGCACCAGCAGATCGAAAATGTGCGGCGGATTCGCACCCAGCAGCGCCAGCGCCGCGAGTCCGTGCCGGTGGCGACCGTCGCGCTCGTGGGATATACCAACGCAGGGAAATCCACGTTGTTCAATGCGCTGACCAATGCGACCGTGCTCGAATCTCCGCGCATGTTTGCCACACTCGACCCTACGCTGCGATCGGTGGTCTTACCGTCGAAGCGCAAGATTCTGCTTTCGGATACGGTCGGGTTCATCCGCAATCTGCCTCACACCTTGGTATCTTCGTTTCGGGCCACCTTGGAAGAAGTGCAAAGGGCGGCGCTGATCCTGCATGTCTCCGATGCGAGCGGCCCTTTGTCGGCGGAGCAGGATGCCCAAGTCGCCGAGGTTTTGAAGGAACTCGAAGTGGCCAATAAGCTGACGCTGCACGTGAAAAACAAGGTCGACCTGCTGCCCTCGAAACAGCGGGACAGCTTGCGCGACGACCCTGAGACGGTTCATGTCTCCGCGGTGAAGGGAATCGGCCTCACAACTCTGCTTGACCGGATCGATCAAGTGCTGGCGGAAGATGCCCCCAGCCGCATTCGTCTGCACATTCCTCAAAAAGAAGGCAAGACGCTTGCCCTGCTCGAGGCCCGCGCTCGAATCTATGCTCGCGAATATCGCGATGGCACGGTCGAACTCGATGCCGAAGTTCCAGAGTCTCTGGCAAGAAGGATGCGGGAGTGGGTGGTGAGCTGACGACCCCGCACCGGGCATTCATCCGCGAGTAACAGAACCTTCTCCCTCCCTGCGATCGAAGGGGTTCCGAGCCGCCGCCAAAGCAATCCACATGCTGGCGAATCTCTCAAAGCTGTCCGGTATTTGAATGAAACTTAAACGGGCCAGCCTCCAGGAAGCGGTGAACATTTCCTGACTGCCGGCCCATTCGATCCTGAAGTGGATCGGAGGTGATATCTCTATGCTAGACCCGTTGTTGACGATGTCAAGGGCATTCCTGAGTTCCCTCTCTTTTCCCGATTGAGGGGTGCTCAGTCGGTTGAGAAATAGGGCTTTGCGCAGTGCTCGTTCAGTTTGAATGTTTCGCATTCCCAAAAACAGAATCTACTAACACCAGGAACTTGTTTCGGGAGTGACCTTGAATCCGGGAACAAAAATACGATTTAGGCGTGTTCTTGGGCAAGGCGGGGTACCAAAGTAATCGGCAATTCACCCGCTAGCGCTTTTCTGGAATCGCGTGAGACTCTGAACTCATCTGAGTGTTTAAGTACCCAGGTGAGAACATGGATCAGAAAATTCAAAGCTGCTCGCCCGAACCTCCTGAGGGGCAAAAACCGCACACGGAATCGAACCTCGAATTGTGGGATGCACCATTCGACCGCTGGCTCAAACTGACCGACGATCTCTTGCGCGACTGGCCGCATTCGGCCGTGACCTATCCCGAGCAGACGCTCTGAGATCAGGCGGACATTTGTGTTCGCCCGGTGAAATTTTGAGCGCCTCCAACCGCCAGCTTCCACCCGTGCTTACGTTAGTAATGCCAGCACGTCCCTATTACACAATTATTACCCACCACCTCCGGTCTCGCTGCTAGCTTAAAAAGACGCGTCCCTGAAAGGACGCAGCTCGAGGAAAGGCTTGTGGGGGATGAAACTTCAGATTGAGGCCCTGGAACGCACTCGGCACGACGACAAGATCAACTGGGTCACGGCAGGGTTCATGTTTGCGTTTCATGCCGGTGCACTCGCGGCACTTTTCTTTTTTACCTGGAAAGCGTTTTGGGTTTCCGTATTTCTGTGGTGGGTATCAGGAAGCTTGGGCATCGGAATGGGCTACCACCGGCTGCTCACCCATCGCGGGTATAAGACGCCGAGGTGGGTGGAATATTTTCTAACCACCTGTGGCGCTATGGCGCTTGAAGGCGGGCCAATCTTCTGGGTGGCGACGCATCGCATTCATCACCAATTCTCCGATAAAGATGGCGATCCGCATTCGCCCATCGACGGCAAGTGGTGGGCTCACATGGGATGGATTCTCATGGGCAAGAGCCTTCATCAGGACACAAAGACGCTCACGCGGTACGTGCCCGACCTGGCCAAGTCAAAGTTTCACATCTGGTTGACCAAGTATCACTATGTGCCGGTAGTTGCCGTGGGCGTGGCCCTGTTCGCAATCGGGGGCCTGCCATTCCTGATGTGGGGGCTTTTCTTCCGCACCGTGATTGGCCTTCACGCAACCTGGCTCGTCAACTCTGCCACTCACACCTGGGGTTCACGCCGTTTTGTCACTCGCGACCTCTCCACCAACAGCTGGTGGGTAGCCATCTTCACTTTCGGGGAAGGATGGCATAACAATCATCATGCACATCCGGTTTCCGCTCGTCACGGTTTGAAGTGGTACGAGATCGACTTGAACTGGTATGGCATCTGGGCATTGAAGAAATTGGGACTCGCGCGTCACGTCTATCGCGTCAAGCTATCTGAGCTGAATGAGCATGACCGCGAGAAGCTGGTGAATGTCGAACCCGAACCGGTTTCGGTGTAGCTGCTCCGGGAAGGATATTGCTGTCGGAAAGAGTTTTGTCCGCGCTCCTCAGGCAAGCGGGCTCCGTTGGCCAACAGTAGCAGGCCAGCCGGAGCCCGCTTCTATTTTCCGTCTACGCGCTACAATTTCTGGATGCGCATCAGCCGGGGCGCGAAGATCGCCTTCTTCTTGACCTTAGGTGTGTTGCTGGCCGCTGCCTCGGTGGCGGTTGGCTTCGGCTGGATCATTCTGAACTGGCAGCAGGACGTAAAAGTTCTGTTGGGAGTCTTGTTCTTCGGGGCCATCGCGACCGGATTGGTTCTGAATACCAGCTTTCTGGTCCGCGAGATTCGCAAGAACGAGCAGCACGACAGCTTCATCAATGCTGTGACCCATGAATTGAAGACCCCCATCGCCTCCATTCGTCTTTACCTGCAGACACTTGAACGACGCGAGGTTGCAGAGGCGCAACGCCGTGAGTTCTATCGGCTGATGCTCGATGATGCTGACCGGCTGATGAACACCGTCGAGCAAGTCCTCAAAGCGGGGCGTGCAGGCGCCCACAAACGCGAACGCGTCAGGTTGGATTTCGCAGGTTTGGTCTCTCAGTGCGTCGATCGTGCTCGCACCAGTTACCATCTTCAACCGGAAACTCTTCGTTTCGAATCCACGGTCACCGGCGATGGCTCTGAAGTCAGCGGCGATCCTGAAGAGCTTCAAACGGCGATATCGAACATTCTCGATAATGCGGTGAAATACTCCGGTCCCCAGGTGGATGTTGCGGTGCGCCTGAATGCGGTGGACTCCCGTCAGCTTAGGTTGAGTGTCGAGGACCGGGGAGTCGGAATACCGCCGGGTGAACTGAAGAGCATTTTTAAGCGTTTTTACCGGGTTCCCCGGCGGGCCGTTCCGCGGGTGCGGGGCACGGGGTTGGGCTTGTTCCTGGTGCGCACCATCGCCAAACGGCACGGGGGGCGCGTGTTCGCCGAGAGCGCCGGGGAAGGGCGCGGCACCACCATAACTCTGGAACTGCCAAGGAGCCACGCATGAGCCGCGTACTCATCGTAGAAGACGAGGCGCACCTGGCTGATGGGTTGCAGTTCAATCTCCAAGCCGAGGGCCACTCTGCCCGGGTTGCACGCGATGGCGAGGCCGCGATCAGCATCCTTTTACAGGAAAACGAACCATTTGACGCAATGGTTCTGGATGTCATGCTTCCGGGCAAAGATGGATTTGCGGTGGCTGCTGAACTCCGCGCCGCCAAAAACTTCATTCCGATCTTGATGTTGACCGCCCGCGGGCGTCCGGAAGACGTGTTGAAGGGATTTGCTTCCGGGGCTGACGATTACTTGGCCAAACCCTTCGAACTCCCGATTCTATTGGCCCGCCTGCAAGGCTTGCTGCGTCGCGGCGAATGGATGCGTCAGGCGGTGGCTGTGCCCGCAGGGGCCGCGTCCTCTGGTCCTGCGGATGGACATCCCTCTGCAGAAAACGAGTTCGGTACGTTTTCCTTTGCAGGGCGCACGATCGATTTCGGCAATCTGGAATTGCGCGACGGAAGGACCACGACTCACCTCACCTTGATGGAATCCGAGTTGCTGCGCCACTTGATTCGCAATCGCGGGAGGGTAGTTTCCCGTAAATCCATTCTGGAAGAAGTATGGGGGTTGAGGGAAGATACAGACACCCGGGCCATCGACAATTTCATCGTTCGCCTGCGGAGATATTTGGAAGATAACCCCTCGCGTCCGAAACATTTGCTCACCGTGCGAGGCGTGGGTTACAGGTTTGAAACGAGGGCAGAGTAGCCGCTCCCCTAGTGCCGAGAAGCTGACGATCCCGCCGCCAGATCACGGAGTACGCTCAGGAATGAAGCGGTGGTTTCTTCACCTGACAATGCGTCGAGCGGAATCGTAGCGGTCAGATTCGGGGACTCCTGACGGAACCGAACCGTCAAGAGATTGTGGCCACGGCTGGTCATCAGGGTGTTGACGAGAGGCGTGAGTTCGTCAGCCCACTCGGTTCGAGTCGTAAGCACTACCGGGCCCGGTCGGGAAATCGTCCAGTTACGAGTGCTGTTGGAGATTTCCTTGGGTTTCTGGGTCAGCCAGCGGTGGCGAGATATCTCTAGATTGAAACCCGGGGAATCGTCCAAATCGGCTTCAAAGGTTACGGTTTCGCGTTGCCGCCGCCACAGGCAAAGCAGCCATTGGACCAGCAGGGGGCGGGGCAGAAGCCTGACCGTAACTCTTGCGTTTTCAAACCAATGCGAGGCAAAGCTCAAATGAGCCTGGAGGCAGCTTCGGGTCAACCACTGGCTTTGAAGCAGGCGTCCGCGCGAGGAGCAGGCCGCTTCGACCCAGCGCAGCACCACGGCGCCCTTGCGGCGGTTATATCGCGTGAAGATGAAAAACCACAGCACGTCGACAATCGTGGCGCACAGCGCGGCTATGACGATGAGACGCACCACAAACCCCTCAGATGCGAATGGTACGACTTGGGGTGCTGTACTCGCAAGATATTCATTCAACTTTTTGAGAATTTTGCAGAGCTGCTGTAAGTCTTTGCACAACTTGCAGTTCTGTCTCTACACTTCAGCTTGGGTGGCAAGATTTCTGTGCATTTCACCATTCGAAATTACCGGCCTGAGGATTTCACGACATTGCTGAGAATTGATCAATCCTGCTTCGATCCGGGAATCTCGTATTCAGCTTTCGAGCTAAAGTCTTACATTCAGCGGAGGCAGGCGTTTACGTTCGTGGCGGAGGAGAGGCAGGAGGCGGAAGGCCCGAAGATTCCTGGATCGAGGGAGGGAGCTAGCGTTCTCGGCTTTCTCGTAGGCGAACGCTCTCGCGCGATCGGACACATTATCACCATTGACGTGGTCGCCGAAGCGCGCCGGAACAAGGTCGGTTCGGCTCTTTTGCGATTGGCGGAAAAGCAACTGCGGCTGTGGAACTGTGCGCTCGTCCGACTAGAAACTGCTGTGGATAACCTTTCCGCGCTTTCGTTCTACAAGCGCCACGGATATCACGTGATCCAAAGCATTCCTCGCTATTACTCGAATGGAGTGGACGCGTTGCTACTGGAAAAGGATTTGCATTCACCGCCTCCATCCAGCTAACTTGCTCGAATGAAAGTTGCCATACAGGGAGAGCCTGGGTCATTCAGCCACGAGGCTGCGCGTCGCATGGTGCCGGGTTGTACGCTGCTGCCTTGCGCGCGATCGGTTGAGGTGTTCGATCATCTTGAGGCCGGCAATGTTCCGATGGCTGTGATTCCGATCGAGAACACACTGGCTGGGACCGTCACCGAGCATGCCGATCTGCTTCTGGCCCGCGAGGTTTTTATTCAACGTGAATTTCACCTACGCATCATCCACAACCTGATCTGCCCAAAAGGCGTAAAAAAGTCTGATTTGAAACGGGCCTTGTCCCATCCGGTCGCACTTGATCAGTGCCGGGATTTCTTCAAGAAGAACCCGCAGATTCAGCCGATACCTTTTTACGACACCGCCGGGAGCGTGAAGCACGTGGTTGAGACCCGAGCGCAAGACGCCGCGGGAATCGCCAGCAAACACGCCGCGGCCGTCTACAAAGCCCGCATTCTCGCCGCCGGAATCGAAGATGACAAGCGCAACTTCACGCGCTTTTTCCTGCTGCGGCGGGGGAAACAGAGGCGCATTCTGCACGCAGCCAGCAAGACGTCGATTGTGTTTGGACTGAAGAACGTACCCGGCGCCCTCTACAAAGCTTTGCGCGTCTTCGCCGATCGCGACATCAGTCTCAGCAAGATCGAATCCCGCCCCATGCGCGGCCGCCCCTGGGAGTATGTGTTCTATGCAGACGTCCTGCGAGGAGATGACAAACTCGCGCGCGGGGCTTTGCTGCAGCTCAGGGCAGTGGCGGATATGGTGAAGGTGCTGGGGATTTATCCGGCGGCATAATCCTGAGTGGCGCGAGCCACCGCCCCGGTTGTGGAAATTTTCCCTGAATCCATTGCGAACCGCCTCCATCTACCAGTTGATCTTTGTGCACCAGCCACTCAGCATTTCAGCATTCAAGAAAGGAGCTCTCCATGCCATCGATCACAGTAGGGAAAGAGAACTCGACAGAAATCCAGCTGTATTACGAGGATCACGGTTCGGGCGATCCGGTTGTTCTGATCCACGGGTATCCACTCAGCGGTACATCTTGGGAGAAACAAACTTCAGCTCTGCTCGAGGCTGGGCACCGGGTCATCACCTACGATCGTAGGGGATTTGGCAAATCTAGCCAGCCAACGAGCGGATACAACTACGACAGCTTTGCCGAGGACCTGCACCAGCTCATTTCACATTTGAGCTTGCGAAACTTCGCGCTGGTGGGTTTCTCGATGGGCGGAGGTGAAGTGGCGCGATACATAGGAATTTATGGCTCGAAGGCCGTAAGCAAGGCGGTCCTCATCGGGGGCGTTCCGCCGTACCTGCTAAAGACTGCGGACAATCCCGAAGGCGTAGATGGCGCCCTATTTGAAGGAATCAAGAAGGCCGTTGCCCTGGATCGTTACGCGTTCTTCACCGAGTTCTTCAAGAATTTCTACAATGCCGACGTTTTCCTGGGGAAGCGCGTCAGTGAACAGGCGATTCAGGCCAGCTGGAATGTTGCTGCAAGTGCCTCGCCCACGGCGAGTTTCGCATGCGTGGATACCTGGCACGAAGATTTTCGCCAGGACGTGGCCAAAATTGATGTCCCGACACTTGTGATCCATGGGGACGCAGATCGCATCGTGCCGCACTCGTCGGCGGGAAAGCGCACCGCGAGCATGATCAAGGGTGCACGCCTGGTCACAATCAAAGACGGCCCACACTGCGTCTTGTGGACGCATGCAGAAGAGGTCAACGCGGAGTTGGTGAAGTTCCTTGGTTCCGCCAAGCGCGTAGGTTCCACTCCTCAACAGGAAGCAGTCGCCTAAGGGAAAGTTTTCATGGGCCCACTTTGAGCCGCATCTTCGGCCCGAAGTGGGCTCTCACGCTACGCCACCGACATCTCCTTCTGAATTTCCTCAAGAGACACACCCTTGGTCTCCGGGTAGGCGAGCAGAACCACCAGGAACTGAATCGCGGTGATCACTCCGAAGAAAACGAAGGGCAGTGGTTTCGACCATTTCGCCACCTCGGGAAAACCCAGCGAAATCAAGGCGGCGCAGATCCAGTGAGTGAAGCTGCCAAGGCTTTGGCCCCGGGCACGAACGCGATTGGGGAACACTTCGCTGATATAAACCCAGATGACCGCCCCTTGGGAAAACGCGAAGAAAGCGATGTAGATTACCAGGAGCCAGATAAGCAATTCCGGCCGCCGTCCACTGGCAAAAACGCTCGCCACTCCGGCGAGGCAGGCCGAAGTTCCGACCGCGCCAATGAGCAGTAACTTCTTCCGCCCGAACTTGTCGATCACAGACATGGCGAGCACAGTGAAGATCAAATTCGTAAGGCCCACGAGCACGGCTTGCTGGCTAGAGGAGACCTTGCTAAATCCGGCGCCGGCAAAAATGTCATTCAAGTAGTAGAGAATCGCGTTGATTCCGGAAAACTGGTTGAAAAAGGCGATCGAAACCGCCAGAAAAATTGGGAACTTATACTTGGCCGAGAACAGTGGCTCGTCGGCATGGCCGTGCTCGGCATCAATTGAGGCCGCGATCTCCTGAAGTTGCCGGTCATAGTTCGGCTCTCCCGTCGCCTTCAGCACTTCGCGAGCTTCCAAGGTGCGCTGCTTTTTGACCAGCCAGCGCGGGCTGCGGGGAATGAAGAACAGCATCACGAAGAAGAAGGCGGCTGGAATTGCGGTGACCCCCAGATCCCAACGCCACTCCTCATTGCCGAGGTTCAGCTGACCGATCAGGTAGTTGGACAGGTAGGCCACCAGAATCCCGAAAACAATGTTGAACTGGAAGAAGCCGACCAGCCTGCCGCGCCAAGACGCGGGAGCGATTTCCGCGATGTACATGGGCCCGAGAACCGAAGATCCGCCGATGGCCAAGCCGCAGACAAAACGAAAAACAACCAGCGCGGTCCAACTCCAAGCTCCGGCGCAGCCCAGGGCCGAGACCAGGTAGAGCACGGCCATTCCTCGCAGGCTGTCGCGCCTCCCGTACTTATCGCCGGGAAGTCCAGCGAGCAAGGAACCCACCACTGTTCCCCACAGGGCGGCAGAGACCGTGAAGCCCTTAAGCCAAGGCGACAGATGGTACGTAGTCGTGAGCCCGCTCGTCGTCCCAGAAATAACGACGGTATCGAACCCGAACAGCAGGCCGCCGAGGGCGGCAACGATCGTGCTCTTGGCCAAGTATCGGTTGAGCTTCAAAGTCCCTCCGGGAACAACGTTTCAAGGGCACCCCGGCCCGGCAAAGCAATCCGTTCATCATGAAGCACAGCAAGTTACACGAAGGCAAGCGGCTCGCAAACGACAAGGCGCCCCCTCCAAGGCGAAATTGATCGGCACACTTCTCGGGAACTGAGCGAAGAAATGGCATCGCGACGCCGATTCCCAGTTCCGGGGAAGCCCCGGGGCGCGATGTTACCAATGAGCCTTCCCCTGCAAGCTTCGTTTTCCGCAAACTCGCCCGCCAGGTTTAGAATCCAAATGCTTTCGGAAACTACTCTAGCGGTGTGAGTTGAATCGTCGGGAGTGCGCAATGCATCAAACTTGAGTACGTTACACTCAAGTTAAACTTTGAGCAAATTGCAGCCTTGTAGCTGCCCTGTGAGAACAGAATGCCCGCTGATAACAGATCGCTTCCAGTTTTACCCGTGCGCGATACCGTGCTTTTCCCCCATGCGGTCTTGCCGCTGACGGTCGGCCGTGAAAGCTCGGTGCAGCTGATCAATTCGTTGGGGGAAGACAAGACTATCGTCGTGGCGGCGCAGCGCGAGGCGCGGGTGGATTCCCCCCAGCCCACGGATCTTTACACCGTCGGGAGCCTGGCAGTAGTGCACAAAGTTGTGAAGATGCCGAACCAAAGCCTGTTTGTGTTTGCCGAGGGTTTGGAGCGCGTAAGGCTTACCGAGTTTTCCCAACTCACCCCCTACATGATGGCGAGAGTGGAGACCGTTCCGGAGGCGATTCCGCCGAAAACCTCGGAAGTCGAAGCGCTGCAGCGCAACGTGCTTACGCTGTTCCAGCAGATTGTTGCCGGTTCCCCGACGCTGTCTGACGAGCTGTCGACGGTGGCCATGAACATTGAAGAGCCGGGCCGCTTGGTGGATTTCATCGCCTCTTCTCTGCCATCGCTTTCTACCGCGGACAAGCAGGATACGCTTGAAACCTCCGACGTTCGTGTACGTCTGGAGAAAGTCAACCAGCACCTGGCGAAGGAACTCGAAGTCCAGCAGCTGCGCAACAAGATCCAGTCCGAAGTACAGGATCGAGTCCAGCAGAGCCAACGCGAGTACTACTTGCGCGAGCAGATGAAGGCAATCCAGAAAGAGCTTGGCGAGCAGGACGAAGGCCAACGCGACACCGAAGAGCTCCGGCAGAAGATTGAAAACGCCGGCATGCCGGACGAGGTAAAGAAAGAGGCGCTCAAAGAACTTGGTCGACTCTCACGCATGTCGCCGATGGCGGCTGACTACGGTGTGACGCGCAACTACATCGAGTGGCTGGCCGTGCTGCCGTGGGCAAAGACCTCGGGCGGCGAGGTCGACATCCCAAAGGCGAAGGAGATTCTCGACACCGATCACTACGACTTGCAGAAGGTGAAGGACCGGATCCTGGATTACCTCTCGGTCCGCCGCTTGAAGCCGACGATGAAAGGGCCAATCCTTTGCTTTGTCGGGCCGCCAGGCGTTGGCAAGACTTCGCTTGGCCGCTCCATCGCGCGTGCGCTTGGACGCAAGTTTGTTCGTATTTCGCTCGGCGGGGTGCATGACGAGGCGGAAATTCGCGGCCACCGTCGCACCTACATCGGAGCTCTTCCCGGACAAATCATTCAGGGCATTCGCCGGGCTGAGACCAAGGACCCGGTTTTCATGCTCGATGAAATCGACAAAGTTGGTCGCGACTTCCGCGGAGATCCCGGGTCGGCGCTGCTTGAAGCACTTGATCCAGAGCAGAACTCCACGTTTCGAGACAACTACCTCGATGTGCCCTTCGATTTGTCGAAGGTGTTGTTCATCACGACGGCGAACATGCTCGATCCCATTCCCGAGCCGCTGCGTGACCGCATGGAAATCATTGAACTGCAGGGCTACACGGAAGAAGAAAAGGTCCACATCGCATTCCAATATCTCGTTCCGCGGCAGATCGAGGAGAACGGAATTGCTCCCGAATCGATTGAGTTTCCGCAGGAGTCGATGAGTTATTTGATTCGGCACTACACACGCGAAGCCGGCGTGCGCAATCTCGAGCGCAATATCGGCACCATCTGCCGCAAACAGGCTCGCCGCATCGCGGAGGGCAAGAACGAGAAGCTGGTGGTTACGCCGGAGATCATTCAAGAATTCTTGGGCGGAATCAAAGTGCGCAGCGAAGGCGAGATTGCCGAGCGCACCAAGCGCGCCGGAGTGTCCGTGGGTTTGGCCTGGACTCCAACTGGCGGCGATGTGCTCTTTGTCGAGGCCAATGTGATGAAGGGCAAGGGAGGATTCACCATGACCGGCCAGATTGGCCAGGTTATGCAGGAATCGATGCAAGCTGCTCTCACCTGGGTGCGGTCAAACTCGGCCGGGCTCGGAATTGCTGAGAATTTCTTTGCGGATCACGACATTCACATTCACGTTCCTGCGGGCGCGATACCGAAGGATGGTCCCTCGGCTGGCGTGACCATGGCGACGGCTTTAGTTTCTCTGCTGAAAGACACGGCGGTGAGACCGCTGACCGCGATGACTGGTGAAATCACGCTGAGCGGCAATGTCTTGCCGGTGGGCGGAATCAAAGAAAAGGTTCTCGCTGCCAAGCGCGCGGGAGTGCATGACGTAATCCTTCCCGCAGAAAACAAAATGAACGTTGACGAGGATCTCACGCCTGAACAACTGGAGAACCTGCAAGTGCACTATGTGAAGACCATTCGTGAGGTACTAGATCTTGCGCTACCGACTTCGGTCGGTGAAGAAGAGCACGACGCCGAAGAGCGTGAAAAAGTGCTCGCGGAACAAACGGTTAACTAAGAGAGATAGACATTTTGAAGGCACGCCAGCAGGCGTGCTTTTTTTTTGAAATTAGCTCTTACTGGCGTCGCTGACCTACTTCCCTGAACAGAAGGAAAAGTGACGGCACCACAATTCCCCAACCGAGATAGAAGACCCAATCCGACGGCCCCGAGTGACCCGCCAGTTCCATCTTCAAGATGGGCTCCAGCCGCCAAAGCAGCGGCGTCGCCATCATCGTAAGAATCCAGCCGAGCGGGAGCCCAACCAAGAGCGCCAGCAATCCGGCCAGAAAGTTGCGCTTCATGCTTTTCAAACTCTAACTCGCCGGACGAAGATGGGCTAAAATTCTCTGCTACTCTTCAGTTCTAGCCCTTCCTGTGGAAACTCGGCCCCGCTATTATCTAACTGGTCCATTTTCAGTGACATACCCCTAGGTTCCTAGCCGGACGAGATTACCCACTTGACCGTATGGAACTTGTCGAGATCAGGCGGGTTTAATCAATATGAAATATGAAAAGAGTTTCAGCGGCTAGGGAAGCCGCAGTGAGGAAATTACCATGAACCGACGCACAGGATTTCTTGCAGTGCCTGCAGCCATCTTGTTGCTGTTTTTGACTCTGCCTTCCGCTCTCGCGCAGGACCGCGACGATAATCAAGACCCCCCGGGGCGCGCCGGCCGTGTGAGCTACGCCAACGGCTCGGTGTCGTTTCAGGCGGGAGGAGAAGGGGACTGGCTCGACGCGGTTCCCAACCGGCCCCTGGCTACCGGCGACAATCTTTGGGCCGACCGCAACTCGCGGGCTGAAGTGCAAATTGGGTCGACATCGATCCGCCTCGGTTCTGAGACGAGCGTTACTCTTTCCGACCTCGATAGCAGCGTGACGCAGCTTCGGCTTTCGATGGGCACCCTGTTCTTCCGTGTCCGCCAGGTGGGAAGCGATGACACCTTCGAAGTGGATACTCCAAACCTTGTCTTCAATGTAACCCAACCGGGCGAATACCGAATTGATGTCAATGAGAACGGCGATCAGACCACGGCCATGGTGTGGCATGGATCGGCGGAAGTCACCGGTGGCGGCAGTTCTTACCGTCTCATCGATGGGCAGCAGGGAACCTTCGCCGGCGCCGATCAATTGCGCTATGACGTGGGTGAAATCGGACAACAGGATGACTTCTCGCGTTGGTGCCTGGATCGCGACCGTCGTTATGACCGGATTCAGAGCGCGCAATATGTTTCACCAGAAGTCACCGGGTACGAAGACCTCGACGAATACGGCCGTTGGCGCTATGAACCGACTTATGGGTACGTCTGGAGTCCCGTCAGTGTTCCTTATGGCTGGGCGCCGTACCGTTATGGACACTGGGTCTACATCTCGCCTTGGGGTTGGACGTGGGTTGAAGACGAGCCTTGGGGATTTGCCCCGTTCCACTATGGTCGTTGGGCATACCTCGGGGGTGGATGGTGCTGGGTTCCCGGACCAGTCGCAGTGCGCCCGGTGTACTCGCCCGCCCTGGTTGCATTCGTCGGCGGAGGCGGATTCCACGTTGGCGTAGGCATTGGCGGTGGTGTGGGATGGTTCCCTCTGGCGCCAGGCGAAGTTTATGTGCCGTGGTATCGCACCAGCCCGCGCTATGTGCAGAACGTAAACATTTCGAACACGCGCGTGACCAACGTCCAAGTCACGAATGTGTATAACAACGTGACCGTCAACAAGGTGACGAACGTGACTTACGTCAATCAGCGCCAGGGGCGCGGCATCACGGTGGTCAATCAGCAGACCTTCGTGAACGCGCGGCCGGTGCATGACAACGTCATTCGAGTCGATGCTCGGGAGATGCAACGGGCACCGGTTTCGGGTGGGGTTGTGTCGAACATCCAACCGCAACGACAGAGCGTGTTCGGTTCTGCCAAACCGGTACGCTATCAGCCGCCGCAGCAGGTGATGACTCGGCCGGTGGTGGCCACGCGGCAACCGGTCGTGATCAATCGCGCAGCCCCCGTGCAGGGAATGTCGCGGCAGACGGCGCCGCCTCCCATCAGGACGGTCGAGGTGGCTCCGCGTGATCAGGCGAAACCGCTCGAGCGGGGCGCTCGTGGCACGACGCCAGGCTTCGGAAATCCTGCAATGCAGGCAGAACGTCCACAGGGCCCGAACAATGGCGGTTCAAATCCGACCAACCGTGGTGCGATCCCACCCATGAACGGCGCCAATCACGGCAATCCCAACATGGACCGGGGAAATAATCCTGACATGAACCGTCCAAACGTTCCTCGCCCGGGTGCGCCACAGAACCCTGGCTCGCAAGGCGATATACACCAGAATAGCCGCGGCGTGTATGTTGGTAACGGGAGCAATTCGCACGGGGAGCAAAACTCGCCGTCGAACCGTCCAAACGGGCAGAATAATGCTCCTGACAATGCCGCCCCAGTATCACGGCCGAACGCACCGGACATGAATCGTCCGCCTGCGGACAACAATCGCCAGAGCATGCCGGACAACAATCGCCAGAGCATGCCGGACAACAATCGCCAGAGCATGCCGGACAACAATCGGCCGATGCGGAACGTTCCCCGGCCAGGCGGACCCGATCAGTCGCAAGGGCGGCCGGACCAGATGCAGAATCGGCCTGATCCATCGCAGGGACGGCCACAACCACCGCAGGTGAACGGGCAGCCAGACCAACAGCGTTCAAATACTCCGAACCCGCGTCCGCAGCCGCCTGACAACGGCAATCACAGCCCGGAAGCGTCCCGCCCGAATTACCGAAACGCTCCCGATAACGTACGCCAGGATTCAACTCCGGCTCAGAGCAGAGAGCAGGCGCCAGCCGCGCAGCGGGAAGTTCGGCCGCAGCCTGCACCGCGTGAGGATAATCGGCCCCAGCCTCAAGCCCGTCATGAGTCAAGTCCTCCGCCACAACGGGAATCAGGCCAACCTGAGTCACACCCGGAAAAAGGTAAACCGCCGGCGGATCATGGGCACGACCAGGACAAACCGAACAAGTTCAAATAAAGCCTCAACTCTGAAAGTCAGGCCAGCCTGCGGGCGGGCCTGATTTTTTTTGCTCCTCACGCCTGGACTTCTGCGGCGCCCTCCGTCTACCTTCGTGTCTCGCGCTTTCCCGAGGGCCGAGAGCAGAACTCCTGGATCTCGCTTGGCGCGTACTCTACACGGTAAACTGTAGCCAACGATCTCCCATGCAGATTCGGGTTTTACTGTTTGGCATTCTGAAGGACCTAACCGGGCGCAGCTCAGAGGAGCTCAGTGTGCCCGATCGGGCGACCGCGGGAGATGTTCTCGGCCACTACCAAGAACGACTCGCGGGGAAGCGGGAGCTTCTTGCGTCTGTGGCCATTTCCGTGAACCAGGAATACTCTGCTGCCGATCGGAAGCTTTCGCCCGGAGATGAGGTTGGGCTTTTGCCGCCGGTGAGCGGCGGTGTCGATCGCGACGCCTATGTCCGGCTGGTCCATGAGCGAATTGTTCCCCATGACATTGTGCCTCGCATGGAGAGACCAGAGGATGGAGCAATCGTCATTTTCGATGGCATTGTGCGTAATTCGAGCCGCGGGCGGCGTACCCTTTACCTCGACTATGAAGCCTATGAGGAGATGGCGTTCAAGCAACTGCAGGAACTCGCAACTCAAGCCTCGCAGAGCTTCGCGATCCGGAACGTGGCTATTGTCCATCGCCTGGGACGGATTGAAATCGGTGAGAGTAGCGTACTGATTGCGGTATTTTCGGCTCATCGCGCCGCCGCCTTCGACGCGTGTCGATGGCTGATCGATACCCTGAAACGCACTGTCCCCATCTGGAAGAAGGAATACTTTGAAGACGGAGTCGTGTGGGCCGACGGCGAACCATTCCCAGAAGAACTTACAGCCGGCACAAAACGCGGGAGTCCCGCATCCAAGTGAGTAGCTCTCACATGAGGACCTTTTTTACGTTACTGGTGCTGGCCGTGGTGTGCCGTGCCCAGACTTCGAGCACCGTGCCCCGTCCGCCGGGCGCGGGAACCGGTAAGGCTACTACTGCGAAGTCCCCTCCGGGCGATGCGGGGAGCGAGGATGACAGCACCTTTCGGGTGAATGTCAAGCTGGTGAATGTCTATGTCACAGTGACCGATCAGCGGGGCGCCCCGGTCGGTAGTTTGGCCCAAGGCAACTTCCAGCTTTTCGAAGACGGGCATCCTCAGAAGATCTCGATCTTCAGCAGGGAATCCGAGCTGCCGTTATCGATTGCGCTCGAAATCGATACCAGCCTGAGCACGCGAAAAGACCTTCCCCTTGAAATCAACTCCGCCAGGCGTTTTGCCCACGCTATCTTGCGTCCGCAGGATGCCATGGCCATTTATGGAATTAGCGAAGTTGCGGACGAGATCGTTCCGTTTACCTCCGAGATGAAGGTGATCGACCGCGGAATCGAACGTATACGCATGGGCTCGGCGACGGCCCTCTACGATTCGATCTTTGTAGCTTCGCAGTCGCTCGAGGAACGGCAGGGGAGAAAGGTGCTGGTGTTGATTACCGATGGCGGGGACACAGTCAGTCAAACCGACTATCGCGAAGCTTTGCGCGCCGCGCAGATTTCCGAGGCTGTCGTTTATAGCATCATCGTCGTCCCCATCGAAGCCAGCGCGGGGCGCGATACCGGAGGCGAACACGCGCTGATTCAGCTCTCGGAAGACACCGGGGGCAAGTACTTTTATGCGACCACTCTGCCCCAGCTGGACGAGGCGTTTCGAACCATCAGCCACGAATTGCGGACACAGTATTTGCTCGCTTATTACCCGGCGCCGCGGCTTGCCGACTCGGACTATCGCCACATCGAGGTCAAGTTAATTGGAGTGGGGGGTGCGTCCGACTACAAGACCCGCCATCGCACAGGCTATTACACGTCGAAGTCGCACTAGTTGGTTTGCAATTTGTTGTAAGCACAGTGACAATTGTCAGACTACTCAAATTTTAAAAACCCAGGTGAATCAGAAAGCTCGCGCATGAAAATGGCGTCACAAAGAATGAGCCACGGGGGGCAGTTTTTCCTTCACACCCTACTTGCTATCTTGCTTGCATGCAGCGTCGTTTCAGGCCTACTTGCCCAGGACGACGAGACCGAAACCGGAAAGATCAAGGGTACTGTCACCTCCACCCGAGGCGGACCGATCAGCGGGGCCAGGATTCTCATCACCGATCACAACACCGGCAAAACGGTGGCCTTGAGAACCGATGCTGCCGGTGCCTTTGCTTCTGGCGAGCTTGCTGCCAGTGACTACACTGTTCGCGCCGAAATCCGCAGCTTTATCACCACCACCGCGCTGGTGACGGTTAAGGCCGGCGCCCTCGCCACCGTCGATCTCGCACTCGGGCCAGAACCCTTGCCGGGCGTCGTTTCTGCGCAGGAACTGCAGAACTATCCCTTGCGCAGCAGTATCTTCCTTGATCGTCTGCAACTCGAGCCTGGAGTGCAAAACCAGAATGCTGGGACGCTGGCACCTAATAAGAACGCCTACTCCTCTATTTCGCTGTTCAACGGCTTGGGGAACGCTACTCCGGTTGAGGCGGATGGTCTGAGCCTCACGGATCGCGTGAACGGTGGGGTGACCCAGAACCTTCCCGCAAGCGCAGTGCAGGAGTTCCAATTCGGAGGGTTGCTCGCTCCGATAACCCGGCAGTTGTATGCTCCGGGAGCGATCAACGTGGTCTCACGCGCGGGGGGAAACGACCTGCACGGCAACCTGTTCGGATCTTATGGCAACGGGGATATTCTCTCTGCCAGCCTGCCCGGAGGGCGGAGCCATGATTGGGGCCGCCAGCAGTATGGAGGAAGCGTGGGCGGAGCCCTGGTCCCAGAGAAGTTGTTTTTCTTCGCCGCTTTCGAGCGTGGCCGCCAGGACCTTCAGAATATAGTCTTGCCGGCGGGACCCTTTACGTTGCTCAACCCAGCGTCGAGGACGATCAGCCAACCGTCCCGCGGAATCAACGGGACGGGACGGCTCGATTACAAGTGGTCGGAGCGAACGCGTGCGTTTTACCGTTTCGCGTATGACCAGAACAGCGTGATGGCCCCGTTTTCCTCCGGTCCGAGCTTGCAGTCGATTCTGGCGGACTCGACCACACCCTCGCACAGCGCCGGTCTGGAGTTTGCTTCCGGTGGATTTGTTCATGCGTTGCGCTTTGAATACCTGAGGTTCAAGAACACAACCTCGGACGTCATTCCACCCGGAGTCACCGCGGTGCTTCCTTTTGATTTCAATATTGGGGGTGGATCGACTAGCCAATGCGCTTCGGGTGCGCTGATCTGCGTTGGGAGCAGCCCGTTTTCCAATCAGCAGAACCATCAATCCGACTTGCAGTTTCGTTATGACGGCAGCCGGGGTTCCGGCAATCACGAGTGGCATTTTGGTGCTGGGTTTGACCGTATCTCGGTTGGTCGATTCGCGCCGCTCTATGCCACAGCGCCGGTACTGTCGGACCAGAGCGGAGTCCCGCTGCCGGCCGGCCTAGGTGGATCAAGCGGACTAGCCACCGATCCCGCTGCCTATCCGGTGCTGTGGGCTTATCTGGGCAATGGACAAGGCTTCCAATCGGAAAAGAGCGCTTTCGGGTTGCCAGGCGGAGGACTGAAAGATAATCAGCTGTCCCTCTACGGCGGTGATACCTGGAAGCTTACCCCCAACCTGGCGTTGACCTATGGCGTCAGATGGGTTCGCGACACGTTGCCTAATAACAGCGATGTGGGCCCGATCGCAGCGCTCAACCTTTGGCAGCCGAAACTCGGGAACCGGGTCCGCCAGCCTAACTACAATTTTTCTCCTCACCTTGGGGTTGCGTGGGACACGAGTTCGAATGGCACGACGACGATTCGGGCAGGCATTGGGATGTTCTATGACCAATCGTCTCTCCTCAATGCCTACTCCGACCGCGCCCTGCGCTTGCAACAGGGTACGTACCTGGCAACGGTTCCGGCGTGCATTGGAGGGGGCCCGGGGAGAATTCAGTGGCCGACCGTGGCCGGAATCGTCCCGGGCGGTATCGTCAACGCGGACGGGACAGTTTCGCCGTTCGATGCAGCCTCGGGAAAAAGCTGGTGCGGGGAATCGATGGGCACGGCCGCGCCCCTGGCCTTGGCTCTGCAGCAGGCATATCAGTCGGCGCTCAGCTCGGTCACGGCGAATCCCAGTTTCATCGGGAATCCAGGGGCCTTTGCAAGCCCCATGCTAAACGGGTTGAGTCTGATGGCGCCGAATTACCAGACTCCTCGCACGGTGCAGGCCAATGTTGGGCTGCGCCATGAATTGAGGCCTGGACTGGTGTTCACAGCCGACTACGTTCGGCAGGTTGCGACCCGCACGCTCCTCGGCATTGATACGAACCGGGGAGGGGCGGCCGACACGTTCAGTCTCTCAAACGCTCTCTCTGCCCGTGACAATGCACAGATCAGCAACGGGTGTGCACCTGGCACGAACCAGGTGAGCTGCATGGTGGGAAAGCTTGGTTTCTCGGGTGCGCTTGCCGCCTATGGAGCGAGCGGCATCGGCGGTCCGGCGCAGGTGACGGGCGGAGCTCCGTGTCTGTTCTGTGCATTCCCCGGGGTTCACCCGAATCTGGGGGTCAATGTCGTCGATATCCCCGAAGGACGATCAGTTTATAGCGGAACGCTTCTCAGCCTGAATCAGGAAATCACGAACTTCGGGCGCGGGGTGCAGCGGGCGAGCTTCCGGCTATCCTACTTGCATTCTCACTACTCGAACCAGGGGCAAGACGATACCAATGCGATGCTAGCGACCGACTACGCGAATCCCACGCGATTCACCGGTCCGAGCGCGCTCGATCGCACCCATCAGGTCTCGGTGGCGGCCTTCTTTGATCTGACGCACTCTCTTCAGCTGGGTTTCCTCAGCCGTTTTGCAAGTCCTCTGCCCGTCACCCTTCGGTTCCAGCAGAATGCCGGAGGAGCGGAAGTCCTGAGAAGCGACCGGAACGGCGATGGCAGCACCGGAGATATTATTCCGGGCTCAAATGTCGGGTCGTTCATGCGCTCGATTGGTGCTTCGGGACTGCAGCGGTTCATTTCCACCTACAATCTCAATTCGGCAACCAGTGCCACACCGCAGACGCCGGCAGGCAATGCCCTCATCAGTGCGGGAGTGTTTTCGCTTCAGGAGTTGCAGCTGATGGGAGGAACGCTCGAGCCCTTGGCTGTAGCAACTCAGAATATTGCCGGCCTTGGCTGGTACAAGACATTTGACGTGCGGATCGGGTGGGAGCATCCCCTGGGAGAGCGGATCAGGATTGCGCCCAGCGTGTCGCTCTATAACCTATTTAACTTCGCCAACTTCGACTTGCCGGGTTATACGCAGAGCGGGTTTTTGAGTTACGGCGCGGGCAGCGTTGCCCTGGGAGCGACCGCCGTGCAGCCGCAGAACACCGTTGGCGGAAACGCATCGGGCGCGAACGGGCGCACCAATCGTGCAACACTCGGCCCGAACATGAGCGCAAGCGGCGCACCACGATCGGTGGAGTTGGGAGTGAAGGTTTCCTTCTAGGCGTAGAATTCAGTCATGCCATTTCCCGAGCAAGCGCAGAAGAAGAAGGCTCCGCCTCCCGAGTCCACGAACGAAGAAGCAGCATATCTCAAGCGGTTGGCGGAAAAGCAGACGCCGATCTCTCTCAAACTGGTGAGCGGAGAGACCCTACGCGGCTGGATCGAGTACTACGACCGCAACATGCTTCGACTGACAAGGCAGGGTAAGCCGAACCTCTTTATTTACAAGCACCAGATTGCTTATCTGGTCGAAGAGAGCTGAAGTTCGGACATCGAACTCGTCGACTGGCTCAGGCCTCTCGTCACCGCTGCAAGAACTCATCCGCGTGCACTACGAATTCGGGGTACGCGTCGGCGCCGAGTTCGTGGAGATCGAGTCCCTGGCGCTCGCCATCGGCTGACACGCGATACACGAGGAAGAGGTTGAGCAGATAATTCAGTCCATAGGCCAGGGGAAAGATAAAGCCAACGAGCGTGGCGATGGCAACGATCTGTGCGGTAAATTGTCCCGCGCTTTCGGCAAAGATTCCCGCAGCGACGAGTCCCCAGATTCCGCACACCGCGTGCACCGAGACTGAGCCGCAAGGATCGTCCACCTTGAGATGAAGCTCGAACCACTCAACCGAGAGGACGACGAGAACACCTGCGACGATTCCCGTGAGGATGGCCGTGGCTGGCTTCAAACTGGAGCAACCGGCGCTGCTTGCCACCAGACCGGCCATCCACCCGTTGCCGACCAGAGAAGCATCGGGCCGGCGGAAACGAACACGGGTGGTTGCGGCAGCCGCGAGCGCGGCGGCGGCCGCGGCGAAGGTGGTGTTCACCACAATCAGAATCGACTGTTCAGGGTGCACCCCAGCGCGCATCATTCCTCCGGCCGAGTTTAGGCCGAGCCATCCAATCCAACTGAGCATGCACCCGAATAAGACAAAGACTTGGTTGTGGGCAGGGATGGCGGCCGGCATTCCACCGTGCGCATATTTGCCTTGGCGGGGACCAAGAATCCAGACGATTGAAAGTGCCGTCAAGCCGCCCACGGCATGAATAAAGCCCGATCCGCCGGCGTCTTTAAACGCCGCAAACTTTGTCATCACCCGCAAGAATAAGGGGTCGATTAAGCCAGCGAGCAGTACGGTTGAAGCGCATGCAGCTCCCAATCGCAACCGGTCGGAAACGGCGCCTAACGGTACAACGGAAGCCAGGGAAACGCCTAGCATTGGCAATAAAACCTGGAGAGCCGCCGGCTGGTTCCAGGATACCCCGTGAAAGAAAAAGCTTTGGGAAGCCAGGGTGCCGCCCCATCCGTTCCAAAGCGGCGGTTTGGAGGCTCCCTGAACCGCCGATCCAAAGACGAAATAAGTCAACATGGCCGTTCCCATTACGCACAGGGCCGTGGTCATCGAATGGGAAGCGCTGCGCGAGCGACCAAGGCCGGCGTTCATCAACGCCAACCCGGCTATGGTGAAGGGAACCAGGACAACGAATACGAGGCAAAGCCCAAAGGTGAGGAGCTGTGCTGAGGAATCCATCACTCTATTTCACCGCCGCGGGAAGATGTCCACGGAACACCAGGACGAGCCCCAGGATCTCGACTGCGAAACCCGCATAGATAAAGGGAGCGACCCTGTGACCGTGCAAGAGTGTGAGAGCTGCGATTACGATGCCCCATCCGGACAACAGCAACAGAAATCCACCAAGTTTCATGATTTGGTTTGAGTATCCGTTGAGAGTGCGCAGGCTTTGCTGTAATCACAATACAACGTCGGCAATCAGGCAGCATTCATATTTCCGATGGGAAGAATCGGAGTGACGAGGGCGCAAAGCGAGAGGGCCGCAGCGAGGACCCCTCAAAGCCTCTGTGTTAGGCTGGCGCTTCCATGTCTTCTGCGGAAATGCTCAGGCGCGAAGCGCCAGATTCGTTGATGCTCACGGGATTCTGGTACCGGGCCCTACCTTCGGATCAGCTGGGGAGAGGCGCTTTGCAGAAGGCTATGCTTCTCGGAACGCCGCTCGTGATCGGGCGTGATGGGGAGGGCCAGGTGTTTGCCTTGCAGGACACCTGCCCCCACCGCGGCATGCCGCTCAGCTGCGGGCAATTCGATGGACATCAGGTGGAATGCGGATACCACGGATGGAAATTTGATGTTCACACCGGTCAATGTAAGCTGATCCCATCGCTCACCGCCGATCAGAACCTCAAAGTCGAGCGTATTTTCGCCGGAAATTTTGCCTGCGAAGAGCACGACAGTTTTGTTTGGGTGTTCATTCCAGATTCCAGCCCCGCTGGTGCTGGATTTACCAAGCGCGACGATCCACCGTTTGCCGTGCCCGATGTCCCGAAGTTTTCCGGCAAATATAAGATCGCCTATCTCACGGCCGACCTGCCCTGCAGCGTAGATCATGGGATCATCGGGTTGATGGATCCCGCCCACGGGCCTTTCGTGCATCAGGCGTGGTGGTGGCGGTCGCGCCACAGCATTCATGAAAAGCGGAAGCAGTTTGAACCGATCCCCTGCGGGTTTCGCATGAGCGCGCACACACCCAGTTCGAACAGCGCTCCTTATAAGCTGCTGCGCATGTACGCCGACGCGGAGTCGATTTCGACAACCATCGACTTTGTGTTGCCGAACCTTCGGCTGGAGACGATTCAGGCAGGGAAGTACTGGTTCTCATCGCTGACTACGGTGACTCCGATCGTGCGAGATCGTTGTCGTATTGACGTGGTCGCGTGCTGGAACATCTTTCGCTGGCTCCCCTTCGGTCCTGCCTTGCTGAAATTTGTGTTTGCAAAATTTGTCGAGCAGGATCGTCGCACGATGGAATTGCAGAGTGAAGGGCTCAAGCACAATCCCCATCTCATGTTGATCGACGACGCTGATCGTCCAGCGAAGTGGTACTTTGCCCTGAAAGCTGCTCACTTGGAAGCCAAGCGCTCGGGGAACGAGTTCCGCCACCCCATGGCTGGTCCAACCCAGTTGAAGTGGCGCAGCTGATCAATGGAAAAACGCCGACGGGTTTTTAAGAGGAACGTAGCGGCTTGGCGGGCGCCGTGGTGGCGCGAACCACCAGTTCCGGCTCCACAATGATTTCCTGGCCCTCGCTGCGTGCCATTCCGATTCGGCTGAGCACGGTCTGGGCAGCCATCCTGCCCATTTCCTTTAACGGTTGACGAACCGTGGTGAGGGGAGGGTTCTGATAGGCGGCGCTGTCGATGTCGTCAAAGCCAACGATGGAGACATCGTGTGGAACCCGCAGCCCGTGCTCATGGACGGCGCGCATGGAGCCAATGGCTGCAAGATCATTAAAGGCGAAGATTGCAGTAAAGGGACGGCCGGAAGCGAACAGCTTCTTGGCGGCGTGGTATCCGAGATCGGGAGAGGCCAGATTGTCCTCGAGCTGAACGACCAGTTTCGAAGAAATCGGCCGCCCCGCATGCGCGGCTATCTCGGCGATCATTTTCCAGCGAACTTCGCTGTCCGGGGTGAACGACTGGCCCTTAATGATGGCAATATCAGAGTGGCCGAGTCCCCACAAATGCTGGAGCGCAAGTTCAGCAGCTCTGCGATGATCGAGGATGATGCGGGTAACGCCTTTTACGTGGTGGTGGCACGAAATTGTCACCACGGGTATCGAAAGTTCGCGATGCCAGGGAGCTGTCAGCACGATGATTCCATCGACCGAACGATATTGGAGCAGGTCGGGGTATTCCTCGATCAGGTCAGGCTGAAAACGATGGCTGGCCACAAAATAGAAGTAGCCTTCTCGAAGCAGGTGGTCCTCAATCCCGCTGAGCACGGTAGCGTTATAGCCTTCGCTGACCTCTGGAGTCAGCACTCCAATCGTGAAGCTACGCTGGGACCGTAGGCACCGGGCAAAGAAATTGGGGCGGTACCCAAGTTTGCGGGCTGCGTCGAAAATACGGTTTCTGGTGTCGGCGGGGATGGTATTCGCCACCGGCGCCCGGTTCATGACCAAGGAGATAGTCGCCGGCGCAAGTCCCAGGTAATCGGCCAAATCTCTCAAACTCGCTGGTCTGGCCACTTCAGAATTTGAAGATCGGAGCAAATTCCCGTGACCATTGCTTACGTTTTTTCGGAATGCCATGAATGCACCGAAGTATGGCCCGGGGAACCAGAAAAGGCAATTGCTGTTACAACTTATGGAACTTTACCGGTCAACTAAATCGATCTAGTCTCGTTATAGAAACGATTTTTATGCTTGACAACGTATGCACATTCATCCCAAGCTGTTGGCCGCGAACTCACAACAACTTTAAAACCAAGTTGTGTGCAGCGCAATCCCTTTTGGAGAATGCCATGAAGCTTTCGTCCACCCCTTCGGGGCTGCGGATGCTGACAGCGCGTGTTAGTTGGCGGTTTATCGCGTTGGCAGCCATTGCCCTACTGTTTGCCTCCCTGCAGGCATTTGCCCAGGAAGCAACACTTGTCGGAACGGTTACCGATCCAACTGGCGCCGTAGTTGCCAATGCCAGGGTCACCGCTACCAACACCGAAACAGGCGTAGCCCGCACCATTACCACAAGTCAGGACGGTCAGTACGTCCTCCCAGGTCTTCACATCGGACATTACGACGTGAAGGTTGAAGCCTCCGGGCTCAAGATCGCGGAGCAGAAAGGCCTATTGCTTCAGGTTGGCGACCGCGCTCGCGCGGACTTTGCGATGCAGGTGGGCGCCGCGACCGAGAGCGTCACAGTTGAAGCGGCTTCCGTTCGCGTCCAGACTGAAACTGGCGAACAGAGCAACCTGATCACCGGCAAGCAGCTCGAGAATCTCGCCGTCAACGGCACCAGTCTGTTCCAGCTTGCTGCTTTGGCTCCAGGTGCCTCCAACGACATCACCAACTACAAGGACGTACCGGTCGGCGGTGACACCAGCGTCAGCTTCAATGGACAGCGTACTGCTCACAATGTGTTCATGGTGGACGGCGGTGAGAACTACGACCGCGGTTGCGGAGGCTGCGTAACCACTGCCCCCTCCAGTGAGTCGATGGCTGAGTTCCGCCAATTGACTTCCAACTACAGCGCCGACTACGGCCTGTCTTCTGCCGGAACGGTCACCATGGTGATCAAATCTGGCAGCAACAAGTTCCATGGCTCGGCGTGGGAAAACAACCGCAATGACGCCTTCGATGCTCGCAACTTCTTTTTCCCGGCTCCCAACAAGAAACAAGAATTGCGCATGAACATCTTCGGGTTCAACATCGGCGGCCCGGTGATCAAGAACAAGACCTTCTTTTTCTATAACATGGAGTGGCGCAGATACATCGACGGCGGGTCAAGCAACCAGACAGTTCCCGATACCGCAACCTACGGCGGGAATTTTAGTTCGGTTGCCGCTCCGCTTCGGGTTCCCACCGCTGCCCAAGTGGCTCCCGCTGTTTTGTTTGCTGGCTGCGGCGGAGTCGCGCCGGCCGGTGTTGTGCAAGGAGGGAATTTCCCTGGTAACGTGATCCCATCCTGCATGATTAACCCGAACGCGACTGCGCTGCTCGGCACGGGCTTCTTGCCGGCACCGACCACCAATATCGCGAACGGTGTCGGGAATTTCGTGGGCGGCGCCAATACCCCCACGAATTTGAAGGAGGAGATCGTCCGCATCGACCACCACTTCAACGACAAATTCTCCGTGTTCGGTCACTTCATCGCCGAGCAAATCGCCCAGGGTTATAACACGGCCCAGTGGAGTGGTGATAATTTGCCTACGGTTGGAGACACGTTCAACAATCCAGCCTATAGCTACGTGATTCATGCCACTCACACCATTACCCCGACCGTTCTCAACGAAGTTGCCTTCAACTACAACGGCAACCGGATCAACATCATTCCTTATGCCGCTACGGGCATGAAGAGCCTGGCTCTCCCCAGTTCCTACGACGCGACCAATTCGCGCCTGTTCACGGGCCCGAATCCGATGACTCGCATTCCCAACATTGATCTGGGAAACCCCTATGGGGCGAATTTCGAGATCTCAAGTTGGCCGTGGGTTAACGCCGCCAATGGTTACCAGGTCCGTGACGACCTCTCCTGGACTAAAGGCGCACACCAACTCAAGTTTGGTGGAAGCTGGTCGCTCTACAAGAAGAAGCAGCAACTCTTCGGAACGACCCAAGGCGCATTCGGCTTTGCAGGTGACAGCGGCTCAACTCAAAACGGTTTCACTGGCAATGCCTTCGCCGATTTCCTGCTTGGGACCGCCAACAGTTATAGTGAGCTTGCCGTGCAAGACGTACGCACTTGGCCTAACGTTTCCTGGGGCGCTTACGTTCAAGACGACTGGCGCGCCACGAACAGGCTGACCCTGAACCTTGGCCTGCGTTGGGATGGAATACCTCACGCGTACGAAGTCAACAATCTTATGGGGAACTTCTATCCGTCCCTGTATGACCCTTCTAAGGCAGCGATTATGTTGCCGAATGGCACGATCGATCCTGCCAGTCCGGGACTCGGCACCAGCCCGAACTCGGTCTTGGCGGGCGTTCCCTTGTATCTCAATGGCATCGGCCTTGAAGGGAAGGGCGGCGTACCGAAGGGGCTGGTCAACAATCACTGGGCCACGTTTGGTCCGCGGTTCGGATTTGCCTATGACCTGACCGGTAGTGGCAAGACGGTGGTGCGCGGCGGGTTCTCCATCATGTACGAACGGATTCAAGGCAACGACATGTACAATGCCGGCCCGAACATCCCGTTCAGTCTGAACGTTGGCACCAACGCCGTGGAGCTCCAGAATCCGAACATAAAGCTTGCGACCGGTACCGCGCCTCCACTTCCTATCAATGCAGCGAATATCACTGGATTGGCCCTCAATAACTACAAACCGACCGCTAGTACCCAATACAGCGCTGGCGTTCAGCACTCATTTGGTCCGAAGACGGTTCTGTCGGTCTCTTATGTCGGCAACATGAACCGCCATCTGAACGACTATCGCGAAACTAACCTGCCTTCGCTGAGCGATCTCGCAGTTATAGACGCTCCCGGAAGCAGCCTTCAATGGCAGTCGGCGTCCAGCTTGCCATACAAGGGGTTCAGAAGCCTTAGCCTGGCCCAGAACGAGGCAACCGGACACTACAACTCCCTGCAGGTTGACTTGAACTCGCAAGCCACCAGGGACCTGCAACTTCGCGCCTACTACACGCTCTCACGCTCCATCGATCCATCCACGGGTGGCAGCGGTCAGGACTTGAACGCCGTGACCAACCCGTATGTGGGCTGGCGGTATGATCTTGGGCCGAGCCTCTTCGATCGGACCCACAATTTCTCCGCCAACTTTATCTATAGCATTCCAGTACTGCGCAACAGCTCGAGCCGAATGCTGAAGTCCACGCTCGGTGGGTGGCAGGTTTCTGGTATCGTCACCATCGAGTCCGGCTTGCCCATCAACGTCAACGGGGGTAGTAGCGTTGTCGTTGGGAATGGCAATCGGCCTGACCTGACCGGAAAGATCAGCTACATGCATAAGGTGCTTCCGGGCAACGAGAAGATCCAGTACTTCGATCCCACGGCCTTTACCGCAACCGCACCTGGCGTCTGGGGCAATCTCGGCCACAACGCCCTGCGCGGACCGGGCCGCGACAACTGGAACCTCTCTGTTTTCAAGACGTTCGCCATCACAGAGGCGAGCGGGTTCCAGCTTCGCCTGGAAACCTTCAACACCTTCAACCACACCCAGTTCCAAGGCGTCTCTACTGGCCTGGGCGACAGCCGTTTCGGTCAGTTCACGTCGGCGTACCCGGCGAGAATTGTCCAGCTGTCAGGGAAGGTTTACTTCTAACCAAGCGCCTAGTCCCGCTCGCCACAGTGCGAGCGGGATGACTGGTTTGACAACCTCAATCATCCGGCTGCTCGCATCCAATCAGGTGCGAGCGGTCTTTTTTGCTTGAATGGAGTTCAGACAATGTTCAGTCGAAGGTTGGTCGGCTACGCTGCGATCGTTGGATTCTGCTCCGCTGCTTTGATTGCCCAGCAGAGTCGCCGTGCTTCTTCTTCGGGCGTATTGCGTGAGTTTCCCATAGTGCTACAGCAGACCGTCGAGGCGGGGAAGACACCAGTTGGGACCAAAGTGAAAGGGAAACTCGCGGTTGCCACGCAGTTCCATGGCACCCTCATTCCTCGGGATGCGGTCGTTTCTGGTGTAATTTTCCAGTCGGTGCGGAAGAGCGGGAAAGACCCGTCCCGCCTGGGAATTCGCATGGAGTCAGCCAAGTGGAAGGATAGCTCCGCTTGCATGATGAGGGCCTACCTGATGCCGTTGTACTACCCTCTGACCACCGAGTCAGCCCAGGGTTCGCCAATTGAATCTCCGGATCCAGACTCCCGCACTCTGAATGGTCCGAACCAGTCGGGTTCTTCCCCTATGTCTGCACCATCGGCCAACAACTCTGAAGCGATTAAAGAGGCTGTGCCGCAGATTGCGACGATAGCGAGCCGACCCGTCTCCATGAAGAATGTGTCAATGGAGCCTGTCCCTGATGATGGCATCGAGCTTGTCTCGCAGCATGACAATATCAAGTTGTACAAAATGACTACCTACGTTTTGGCTGCAATCGAAGCGCCCACGAAGTAGGGCCATACTGGCACTATGACTCCCGTTGGATGGGTCACTGGTTGAAGGCAAGTTCTAGCTTTCGGTTTCTAGGGCCTGGGTGCTGAGTTGTTTATCATCGATAGAACGTGATTCGTTCTAACGAATAGGGACCTGCGGCGGCCTTTCGACGTGTCCTGATTGCGTCGTCGTGCCGGGTTGCAACCCTGCATCCGCCTAGACTCAGAGAGCTGAGAGACTCTGTAGTTTCGAAAGCGCGCTGTAAACTCTAGTAGGGACTTCTTCTTGCAAACGCCAAGGCAAACGGACAGCGACCGGGCACGAAATACTTTGCCCTGGCTGGTCACGGCTATCGCAATCGTTCTTGTAACCCATGCCGCTGCGGTCCCGCAGCCCTTCGGTCCCGATGCCGCCCAGCGACTTGAGGCCGAAGGAAAGTTTGCCGAAGCGGCGGAAGTCTGGCGGGCGGTCACGAAAGCCAATCCGAGCGATTCCGCTGCTTTCGCCAGCCTCGGACTCGACCTCGCGCGTCAAGGGAAGTATGCTGAAGGGATTAGTGCATACCGCAAAGCCGCCTCGCTCAACCCAAAGCTTCCCGGCCTGCAACTCAACCTGGGGCTGGCGGAGTTCAAGGCAGGCCGCTTTGAAGCTGCGATCTCTCCATTGAAGACTGCCGCGGAGGCTGATCCACAGAGTCTGCAGGCGGGCACCCTTCTTGGCATGGCCTATTACGGCGCTGGCCGATTTCCTGAAGCCATCAACGTGCTGAAACCGATCAGCGAGTCGGATCCTGGGAACACGGAACTGCGGAACGTTTTAGCCCAAAGCTGCCTCAAGTCCAAGAACTACGACTGTGCCCAGGAGCAGTTCCGTGCAATCCTGCAGCAGAATCCCGACTCCCCCGCTGCCCATATCTTGATGGGGGAGGCTCTTGATGGCTTGCATCGAACCGAGGAGGCTGTTGGTGAATTCAAGGCCGCCTCCCAGCTCGATCCCAAGCTGCCTGAGGTCCATTTCGGCCTTGGATACCTTTACTGGGAGCTGCGAAGGTTTGACGAGGCGAAGCCGGAGTTTGAGGCTGAGCTGGCCTTAAACCCAAAGCATGCTCAAGCGCAGGCCTATTTAGGGGACATGGCGCTTGAAGAAGGCACCCTTGACGTGGCAGAAGGGCTGTTATTGAAGGCTACTCACAATTCGGACAAACTAAGGATCGCATATCTGGACCTTGGGAAGCTCTACATTCAGCGGAAGAACTACGCCGGCGCCGTCGAAGCCTTCCAGCATGCGATCAAGGCTGATCCTTCACAATCCGACGCACACTTTCAGCTCGCGCGTGCCTATCAGGCACTAGGAAAGAAATCAGAAGCAGATGCGGAATTGGCGAAGAGCCGCGAGCTACACAAGAAAAACGACGAGTCCCTGGTTTTGAAGGGGGCAACTCCGCCTTCAAAGTAGGTCTCCTCGGGGGCCAACTCTCGCCCAGGAGAATACGACAGTGGTAAGCCAGTATCCGAGACTTTCTTGGAAAGTTACTCTCACAAAAAAATTCCCGCGAAGACTCAGTGGAACAGTGCCGGACGCTGAAAATCGGGGGCATGAGACTCGCAACGCCTGAATCATCGAAACAAATGGCAATGTTTCAATCCGAGGGTAATGCCTCGCCCGCAGGGTTGCCGGGAGATGATTTCGTTCATCCGCATCGTGCTTCGTTGCCCAATGCAATGAAGGAAAGATCATGACCTGCCTGACACATAGGTGACACTCCGTACCGGACACAGAGGTGACACTTTTCCCTGAGGAGTGGTTAACCGGGGGGAGTTTTAGGGTCGGACCAAACTTCGGCGACACAAGAATTCCGAGCGGCCTATAGGATGGTGGGCGTGGGAGAAGGCAAAATCCAAAAATGAGACCAATGTCAGTGCGAAAGCTGCTGCTCCGAGACATTGTAGAACTTGTCGATGTTCTCGAGATCTTGCCGGAGCACAGGTTGGTATTGCTTAACAATGTCAGCAGTAACGCGGTTTTTGAAAGCTAAGGGGTCGGCACTCAGATCGAAGAACGAATTGCGGTGCAGGACAGCATCGGTCATGAACAGCTTCTTCTGATCGGCCGAGAGGATCCCAAACACAGCCTGGTAGCTGGACATCAAGAGGTAGTGATCGACAGGTTCCCGTTTCTGCTCCGCGGCAGTCAATGTGAACAAGGGCCTGCCTATCATCGGATCCGTCTTGAGAGGACGGTGTCCGAGCAGATAGTAGAGCGTAGGCGTGATGTCACGCAGCGTTACCACGTCGTCAGCACTCCAGACCATGGCGGAGCGCAGCGACTGAGGGAGATGAATCATCAGCGGAACTCGAATCACCTCTGGCGTGATGTTGGCCACGTGTGAGGTTCGTCCCATCTCTCCAAGGCTCTCGCCATGATCGGCGCTGATCATGATGATACTGTCGTCATAAAGACCCTGTTGTTTCAAAAACGCGAGGAAGTTGCCAAACGTCCGGTCGACCCGCTCGACTGCGGAAGCGTATTTGTCATTGAAACCAGGATGCGGAGTGACCTCGGCTTTCCCACCATGCCACGCCAAAAACAATGTGTGCACATTCGTGGGTTGGGCAAATACAAAGATTGGGCGGCTGCGATCTTTTCGAGTCGCTATGTCTTCTTGAAGTTCGTTCGCGATAGGGCCAAAATCCAGCTGGTCCGACTGATCTACCTTCAGGCGCGTCACTTGTGGGAACCGTGCATACAGTGAACGCACAATGCTGTTGAAGCTGACGTAGCAGTCATAGTTGTCTACGTCAAGCATTGGCTGCAGATTGTTTTCTTGTGTCAGTGGATAAGGAAAGGTTTTGCTTATCTGTTGAAAGCCTGAGAAGATCTCGGGATCCGCGAGCGCAGTGCCGGCGTAAAAAGAATAGGCATTTCGAAATACAACGCTATCCTTAGCGAACTCCTGCATGTGTGGCGTAAAAGTGACGCCGGGATTGTATGCGGAGACGTAGTCTTGGCGCAATGCGTCGATAACAAAGATAAAGATATTGGGTTTGTAGCCCTTCGTGGCTTGCAGGTTTGCTGTCAACGGAACGGTAGGCGCCGGAATGGGGTTGCGAATACTGGCGTGGTCCGTAAGGAACGCGTACCAGGCTGCATACTTTTCGTCCCGCAATGCCGGTTTGAAGAGCGTATAGATAACAAACAACGATGGATCGGATACGCAGGACTGCTCGATCAGCGTTGTGACATTGGGGCGCTGGAGCGAGGTTCGGATTCCTGCCAGACCTCCAAGATCAACAACGGCCAGCAGTGTTAAGAGCGCTAAGCCCGCTCTTGCGTCTCTCCTGAATGGCAGGACGCAGCACCGCAGAAGCAACACCCACATGATTATGAATGCCAAACTGCCAAGTTCGTGCGCCCAATCAAACGCCGCTACCTGCTCGGAGCAGACAAAACATCCCAAGGCGGCTAGAACGGTCATCAGGGGTACAGTCCACGAGCGGCGGGCGTTTGGAAGACTGGCGGCAGCGTTTTTCCACCGTCTGGAACGAATCTCTAGAATTATGGAGCCGACGAACAGCACCACTGCCAGAGCAAAGGCCATCGCGTACCAATCTGCAAGTCGACTCGAAAACGCCAGAAGGCCAAAGACAATCTTTCTCAGCACCAGTGCGATCGCAAGCCATGCTCCAATACAGTGAAGAATGAATTGTCCCACTCTAGGATTGGGTAACAGACTGGCACATACGCGAATACCGTTACTCACCAAAAAAGCGGCGATAAAAAGGGACAACTGCGCCGCGAGACTAAATGTGAGGTTGGCAAACGAAAATGCCTCCCCCGTTCCACTCATACGCATCCGTGCCGCAACCTGATACAAGAGACAAGTTCCTACTCCAGCAATCACGAACGGACTCAGGGATGTCCTGCTGACGATTGGCTCGCGAGGTTGCCGGCTGAGCGTACCGACAATATGCACCGTACAGATCCACCCAAGCGGAATGAGGCATGCGAGAGACTCCCAATAGACTTGAGTTTCAACCGTGCCGGGAATATGCTCACGCGGTCCGAACAGAAGCGGCCACACGAAGTACTCTTTTGCCCCATGACATAGAAACAACAAGAGGCCCGCTAGCACCTGGGCTCCTAGTAGCCCAGCAATGAGTCGGCTGGTGTCTTCCTTCTTCAGGTGCGCCAGCCCCAGGTCGATTGCCAGCAAGGCGCCAACAAAGAGCGGTAAGTAAGCGAAATGCGCAATCGCTGCACCGGTACGCAGCCAGGAGAAGAACGGACTGGCCAGCGCACCAAAAAAATCAAAAGTGATGTAGCACATCACCAGGTACAAAGACTGGATCAGCACTAGAGATCCAAACAGGACGTGTGCCGAAAGTTTGAGACGAAAGCGGACATTTTCCGCAAGTATGAACGTCCGATAAGGGCGGAATGTAGCTTGTGCGGTTGCGGAACTCATCCGTTTGCGTGGGAGCAGAATTCGGCGCTACCTCAACCACCGTTTCCGCTCCATCCATCGTAGTGTCGCGAACCTGAAAGTAGAAGGTCGCCATCAACGCTCACTGTTACTTAAGTTCTCTACCTTCAGGACTTCTCGAACGGCCTCCCGGCTAGTCACACGCGACGGTCGTAACTTCTACTTAAGCATGGCTCAAATACTCGATCGTCAGGCGATCGCCTTCGCCGGAGTTCGAGAAGGGCCGGGACTTTGCGGAATATTTTCTAGTTGGATCGCTTTCCAGCGTCCTCGTTGCGCTTTGATTGGGTTTAGGGCTTCGCTATGCGCTGCTAATGCTTTGGCCTGAATTGTTGGGTTTTCAGATGCAATCGTGATTTCACCGAAGTAAAGATGTAGGACGCCGAGAGGCTGTCTGGCCTTTTTGCGCGAGTTTCCCCGCGGCAGATCGCGGCGAACGTGCAAGGAGTTTTGCTGCCCAATGCACCCAACTTTTCAGCACCCGGAAAAGAGCCGGAGGGCGAATTCCAAGGGAAAGAGAGTTAGGATGGCGCGCCCGGAGAGATTCGAACTCCCGACCTACAGCTCCACTCGCTCCAACTCATGGGTGCTCATGGCCGTCCTCTTCAACCAGACCTCCTTGGCTGGAGATCTCAGTTTAAGGGGACATTTCGAAATGGTTTGTGAGGGGAAATTATCAAAGAGTTTCAACAACCTGCTTGCGCGCTGTAGCGGAACAGGAAGCATTACTGGTCGGCAACCTAGTTAGGCAGTCCTTTTTCTTTTGTCGACGTGGGTGCGAACTTTGACGTGTCGGGCTGGCGGTTGTCCTCTTGCGATGTCCCGACATCAAAAACCATGAAGTGTTCGAAACTGTGGCGCCGGTAGTAATGATGCTTACGAAAATCGAGGTAGATTTCGGCACTTGTCGGCAGCCACAGCATCATGTTTTTCTTCGCAAAGGGTATGGGGCCGTATTCCACGATTTGATGTTCGCTAAGCAACTGGATCTCGTGAATCGGGCTGGCGATGTCGGCCTCAATATGCTCGATTTGAAAACTGTCGGCAGAGATCCATGCTCTGCCTTTCAAGTCGACGAGGTAAGTCTTGCCGTCGACAAAGTAGCTTTGCATGCGACTTGGAAGGCCGTGACGCTGGCGGAAATGAACAAGCCAGCTGGGCTGTCCGCGCCACTTGCCTTGCCCCTCGCAATCGTAGTCGAAGTCGCCCTGCATTTGCGGATGAAAAACGAGCGCCAGCATAATGAAGCCTGCACTCGCGATGCCGTCGGGATAACCACCCTGTGGAGCGGGATCAGCGCGATATTCGTCAATCCGAACGCGCCCCGCTTCGGGAAAAATCGCAGCGACATACTCGTATTTTCTTGTTTCCGTAGAAGTTGAGAGGCCAGCACCGTCGAGAGACTTGTGAAACAGAAACTCGTCTGCGCTGAGGCGGGTGACGTTCTGAACCAACTCCTCTGCGCGTTGGCCTGCTCCTGCAAGCACCAGATTAATGGGACAGGCTACGCCCGGCGCAAGGGTCGGCTTCACGTCGTCAATATCGGGAGGGCGCCAAGTCTGCATCGAGAGGGGCGGTTTGGGCAAAGCCGCAAGGAGATCAGGGTCCAAATTTCGGATCCGTGAATTTGTGGAACCTTCATTCGCAGCGGTGGTGGAATCGCCTTTCTGAAGGTTGCTAATCATAGTGCGGATTTCAGACAGCATAGGATTCTCAGGCGAGTTCTTTAGGACAGTTTCCAAGGCTTGAATAGCTTCATCCTTCTTCCCAAGTCCAATTTGGGCCTGACCAAGGGTGAGTGCGGCAAGACCGGAAGCGCGTTTTCCATACTTCGTGGCCTTTGCGACCGCAATTTGCGCCTCATCGCGAGCCTTCCGGAATTCCTTCTCGTCCAGGTACATAATCGCCAATAAGTTGTGTGGCAGCCAATCTTCATCGTCGGCGAGAATCGCCTGTTCCAGGGCTGATCGAGCCGCAGGATAGTTCTTGCTTAAGAATTGCGTTCTGCCGAGCAGGCTGAGCGTGGGGGAAGAGTTCGGACTGATCCTGGCGGCCGCGCCCAAGTAGGTTCCTGCAGTCCCATAATCCTTTTCCGCGAAGTACATGTATCCAAGGAGGAAGTTCACGTCTGCATTGGAAGGGGCCAGCTTATAGGCATTTTCCAAATGTTTGCGCGCCTCGGATAAGCGATCGGCCTTCAAAAGAGATACAGCTTTTTTTGCCTCCTTCTTCGCCTTGTCCGACATGGGACCTAGGGCTTCCCTTAAAGTGACTGCATAAGGATCACGCTTGAGCACAACGCTAATTTCTTGGGTCAATGGGCTGAGAACGCTAATTTCCTGGTGCGCGCTTAGATATCCCACTGCGTTCACTGCAAGGCTGTACCTGCCTCGGACTACATTAGTGAAAACAGCCTGCTCGTGTGCCGGGGCAGTTATGAATACCCCGAGATGATTGGCAACATTTGTAAGATCGATCCGAGCGGAGCGGTCGAGTTTAACGGGTTTCTCGTCTGCAAACACGTGAACTACGATTACCGCAGTGTTCGGAGCAGTTTCGTACATCGTAATCGGCGCGTTTGCTGATGCTGCGGCATTCAAATCTTGAATTTGTTGACTTACCTGAGCTGAGGGCCGCACATTGGAAAATAAAACAAACAGAAACAACGACGCGGTAGACGAGCGGAATTTCTTCACGATGCAAGGGAATCGCCCACCAGTGAAGTGTGTCACGAGCCCAGGTTCCGGTCAAGCAGGCCCTCCGGAACTCAATGAGTTCTATCAAAAGGCATGTCAAGAAAAAACTTCTGCCTCGACCGGAGACGAGACGTTTTCTCGAGACTCCAGCCCACCGGAATTTGGGCTTCCCTGGAGAAGTTGACTTATGCCCATTCGGATCATTTTCCTTTGATCAGTTAGGGCGCCGTCGAGTTTGCGAGAAAAACGTGTGACTCGGCTGAAACCACCTCGATCGCGATAGCTTGACGTTAACATCCGTGTGTGGAGTGCAGCACGCGACAACTGGAATTGACAGGCGCAGTATACTCTCGTGCACGAAGCTCTTGCGTTTGGTTGGCTCACAAGGAGGACTGATGTTCTGCCAGATTAAAGCTGCAGATCTTGCGGCATGGGCCATTCTCCTCGGCTCAGCGGTTCTGTTCGCACAAACTCCCAACGGTCAGCCGGCAGCAAAGGCAAGAGGCTCGGTACTAACTAACGAGACGAGCGCCGCTCCGGGTTGTATGGCATGCGAGCTGCCGGTCCTCCTGCGGCAGAGTGTAGAAGCAGGAAAGACCGCTGTGGGAACCAAGGTGGAAGGGCGGTTAATGATGGCGACGATGATCGCCGGTGGGGTAGTCCCCCGCGGCGCGGTTCTCTCAGGCGAGGTAATCGAGTCGGTGGCGAAATCACATGATTCGCCATCGCGGCTTGCGATTCGCATGGATTCGGCACAGTGGAAAAATGGCGGAGCGAAACTTAAGGTCTACTTGACGGCGTGGTATTATCCGCCGGAGCCGATGGCTCCTCCGAACATCTCCTATGTGCCGCCGGGCGACAGGCGGAATTGGGGCGGGACCGATCCTACCGTCGACACCACGGATCCACCGAATCCGGCCCAGAGGTTGTCGACTCAGCAGGACAGTGGGACGAACGCGGCCGCCCCCGCATCGGTCATCTCTGGAAAGCGAGTTTTGATGCAGAACGTGAAAACAGCGAGTGGTGCCGATGGCTCGGTGGTTCTCGTTTCTTCTCATTCAAATATCAAACTCAACAAGGTGACCACCTATATCCTCGCAACGACTGAACTGGTTCCGAGCAGATAGTTTGCCGACGTAGAACTTCATCGTTGCCACAAACCACAAAGCACGTCCTAATCAACCGCTCTGCGTGAAGTGCTTCGTCAACTTCGAATCCTATAGCGCCCACCATTTATCTCATTGAATCTGCTGACTGACTTCCAGCAGTCCATCCGCGAGTTGTTCCGGCTCGTCAGAATTGGTCAAGGCCTTGCAGAATCAGCTAGGGCATATAGATCCAAATCTAACCTTGGGAGTGTACGTTCAACCGATTCCTGAAGCGCAGCGGCAGATCGCGGCCAAAGTGCAAGGAGTTTTGCTCCCAATTGCTCCCAACTTTTCAGCACCCGGAAACGGGTCGGAGGGCGTAATCCAATGAAGGGAAGAGAATTAGGATGGCGCGCCCGGAGAGATTCGAACTCCCGACCTACAGCTCCGGAGGCTGCCGCTCTATCCAGCTGAGCTACGGGCGCGTATCATCAGTTTACATCGAGGCGCTCGGAAGCGCAGAACCCCCCAAGGGGCTCCATGACAGAAGCGCATAAAAAAATGATGAAGCGCCGAATGCCTCCAGCAAGATCTAACGACGGCCCCGGTCGCGGCCACCGCCGCCGCTTCCGGCACGCTCGGCCTTCGGACGCGCCTCGTTTACATTGATCGTACGCCCGCCAAACTGCGATCCATTTAACCCAGCGATAGCCTTTTCGCCCTCTTCAGGGTTGGTCATCTCTACAAAACCAAAGCCCCGCGAACGTCCGGTCTCTCGGTCTGTCAGAATGCTTACGCGCTCCACCTGCCCGTAGGTCTCGAACAGCTGGCGCAGCTCATCTTCGTTCGTGTTGAAGCTGAGATTGCCAACAAAAATGTTCTTCACAATGCCCCTCTTTCTGTCCGCGAACCGAGGGAAGACGTCCAGCAAACAGAAAGCTGCTTTACCGAGGTTCGCAAAGGCGCCGGAAGTATAGCAAATTCTGGGAAAAATGCAGCAAATTGTTGTATTGTCCCCTACTTTGGCCGGAACAGCCCGGCTCAGCACTTTTCGACTTTCCAGTATCCTTCGCGATGAAATCCCAGCTCAAGCGAACGATTCTTGGGGTCGTGGCGCTTACCACAATGGGGGCAGACCGAGAATCTGCTCCATCCAGGGCCCTGTCGGTCGCAACCTTCGGAAACCGCGAAACTGTGGCCGCAGCTGCAAGGGATGAGGAACATCCGCAATTGGGGCTGTCTGGTATCGATCTTGGCCTGCTTTTTCACAAAATGATGCCTTCCCCAAGGATAGGCTAGTGCGCGAACCGTTGAGGGCTGAACTGGCTTAGATCCAGGCGCGGCGCTTCGCCCAGCACGAGGTTTGACATCACATTTGCCGTAACCGGAGCTAAGAGAATGCCATCACGATAGTGCCCTGCAGCCACAAAATAGCCTGAAACAGAGGTTTCGCCGAGGATGGGGAGTTCATCCGGGGTGGCTGGGCGCAACCCCGCCCAAGCTTCGTGGCGGCGCGACTTGGCGATACCGGGAACGAGTTCAACGGCTGCCTCAAAGAAGCGTTGCAGGGTATTGACGTCGGTGTCTTTCCTGTATCCCACGTCCTCTAGGGTCGATCCGATCACCAGGCGGCCATCGCTGCGCGGAACCAGATAGACCCTGGGGGAGCGAACAACATGCTGTAATGCGGGCGCTTCTACCATGGCTAACATCTGTCCCTTGATGGGCCGGATGGGAAATTCGCAGGGCGCGACCGTGCCTGCCCAGGCTCCGGCGCAGTTGATGACAAGGGGCGCTGAATACCTGGCTTTATCGGCTTGTACTCCTACTACCCGCCCCCCTTCGATCACCAGAGACTGAACGTGGACGGCTGAGGAGAGATCGACTTCGCGATGACGAGCAGCCTTATATGCGGCAGAGACCAGTGCGCGGGGGTCCACAGACCTTTCGCGAAGGTAGGCCGCAACGAGGTCCTGACTGCTGGTTCCGCTCCCCGTCGGGCGTATTGAGGGCAGTTGGACCTCCGGCTCTATGGATTTCAATCGCTCAGGCGATAAGAGCTCTGATATCTCGGGAACCTCGCCGTTGCACGAGATCAGAATGGTCCCCTGATGGCGCAGATCCACCTTCAGGCCGGATTCATCTTCGAGTTCATGTACGAACTCGGGATACATTCGGGCGCTTTCTTGGGCCAGAGGCTTGAGGAGTTTAGGGACTTCGTCGCCGGAATCGGCCAGCATTCCTGCCGCGGCGTAGGAAGCTTCACGTCCCGGTTCACCTCGCTCGAGGATGAGAACGTGCAGTCCCTTCTTGCGCAGTTCAATGGCGAGCGAGAGCCCCATGATACCTGCGCCGATGATGATTGCGTCGGAGGACTTCATTGTTTCGTGGCCCAGGCGGGGTCGAGAAAGAACCCGCTCGCGTGAGTTCGGTGATCCTGCCCCTGAGGAACTAGGGTTCAACAAAGAACCTGACTACAGTCTGGTCTTATAGCCGGCTTAGATATTCCATTATTTCGGGCTGAGTGAAATTCGCTGCCCCGATCAGTTTGCGACGCAGCACCCCGTCACGGTCGATGATGTAGGTTTCAGGAAAACGAAATGTCCCATACTTGGACGAAACCTGGGCGATCACGCCCGTGTTGGTCTGGTTCTGCTCTCCCGGGTCGCGTACCGTGAGGAAATTGACATCGTGGTCTTTTAGAAATTTCTGATAGTCGGCCGCATCGGCGTCGACACTCACCCCTACGACCACCACACCTTTGTCCTGCATTGCGGTTTGCAGCTGCATCAGAGAGGGCAACTCGTCAACGCAGGGAGGGCACCAGCTAGCCCAAAAATTCAGAACCACAACCTTTCCGCGAAACTGGTTCAGACTGATGCTGCGATCAGAATCCTGAACCGTGAATTCCGGCGCGGGACGATCGATCCCGCTCGGTTGGGAGCCGTGATAGCAGGCGGTGCTGACAAAAATCAGCGTCAGTAAAAGACCGGAGCCGATAGAACGCACCTAGATATAATAACGGAGTTGAGGTAGGGCTGGCTGCGGATTGCCACTCCGGCAATTGTTCTCGCGTTTTTATCCTGAATGACAAGCGCTAGGGTCCCGGTCGTCTCCATCATCGTTCCCGCCCGGAATGAAGAAGCTTGCTTAAGCCATTGCCTGGAGTCCCTCGTCTCACAGGCAGGTATTGCCTTCGAAATCATCGTTGTGGACGACGCCTCCACGGACCGAACCGGCGAGATCGCGCGATCCTTTGCAGCGCGCCAAGAATCAACCGTTGCGGTTATTTCCGCTCCGCCTCTTCCTGAGAACTGGGCCGGCAAGAATAACGCCATGGCTGCCGGCGCAAAAATTGCGAAAGGGAATTGGCTGCTGTTTACCGACGCCGATACTTACCATAAGCGCGGCTCGCTCGCCCACGCCGTAGCAGAGGCGGAGGGCGAGGGCGCGGCACTGCTTTCGTACTCTCCCGAACAGGAGGTGAAAACATTCTGGGAGAAGGCGGTCATGCCCGTGATCTTTGCGGAACTGGCTGCGACGTATCCGCCGGCTGAGGTTCGGGATCCTGATTCTCCGATTGCGGCAGCGAACGGCCAATACCTGTTGATTTCGCGGGACGCCTACGACGCGGTTGGTGGCCACGCCAAGATTGCAAGTGATTTGCTTGAGGATGTCGCGATGGCAGGGCTGGTGAAATCTTCTGGCCGGAAGATCTGGTTCCGCTACGGGGGAGATGCGGTGCGAACACGAATGTACAGCACCTGGCCACAAATGAAGGAAGGATGGACGAAGAATCTCGCTTTGTTGTTTTCGAAACCGGCAGGACTTGCCCGAAAGAAACTTTGGGAGTTCCTTGGGGTGCTTCTTTTCTTATCGATTCTGATTCGGGGAGCCTGGAAAGCCTATCTAGGCGCCACCAACCCGTCCTTGCGCTGGAACGCTCTTTCGTGGGGAATCGTGAGTTGCCTGGTTTTCGCTGCGTTTATTCTGCCGCATGTAATTCGCTTGCGCAGAGCAAACTTCGGCTGGAACGGCGTGGTCCTGGGATTCTTCGGATTGCCAGTGTTTGCCTATCTCTTATGGAAATCAGATAGCGCCTACAAGAGCGGGCGCTTTGCTTGGAAAGGCAGAAGCTATCTCTACAGCGCGGAGGAGGTGAAAAACATGACACACGGGTTCCACCCCACTCCTCAACGCGGCACTTGGCAAAAGCTTCTGGCTCGTATCAAAAAGGCAAGCGGCTAAGGTGAAAGAGCGAGAAGAAGATCGAGATTTACCCTTGCCGACGAAGATAGGGAAGACAGGACAAGAGGGCAACCCTGGTTCGGATCTCAATTACTCGGCGGTGGTCGGATCGATCATCGTTCGCACTTCGGAAATCTTGTTTGCCGGGAATCCGCCCTGGGAGGCATGTTCGCGAACCATGGTCTCGTTGGGCGCACGATAAATGCAATAGATTTTGTCATCGGTTACAAAACTCTCGATCCATTGAATCTGTGGGCCAAGGTTGTTCAGCACGCTGCAAGATTTCTGCGAGATCGCGTGCAGTTCGTCCTTCGAGAGTTTGCCCGCTCCAGGCAGTTCGCGCTCGATCACGTATTTCGGCATAAAGAGTCCCTCCAGGGTTCGGTTCCGGAGGATAAGGCTATCAGTGTCTTTGGGAAAACAGCAAGCGGGGGTGTCGGCTACCGTTCTTGCGGGAGAAGTTCGGGCTAACTCTTGCCGGCGGAGTACGCGAAACGGTGGATTTGCTCGTCGATGCTCTTACGCAGATCGTCCCAAATATGCTCTGGCATCTGCAGAAAAGTGGCGACAACCAGGGGATCGAACTGGCGGCCTGACCAGCGTTGAATCTCTTCGCGAGCCACCGAGAAGGGCAGTTTGGCTCTGTAAGGCCGGTCTGAGGTCATTGCATCCAGTGTGTCGGCCACCGAGAAGATGCGTGCTCCCAGGGGGATCTCATCCCCTTTGAGCCCGCGCGGATAACCAGTTCCATCGAATTTTTCCTGGTGTGAATAGACGATTTCGGCCGCTTCCGACAGGAACGGAATGCGCTTCAGGATCTGATATCCACGGTAGCAGTGCTCGCGCATGATCGCCACTTCTTCGGGATCGAGAGCGCCGGGTTTGCGGAGTATCGCATCAGGGATCGCCATCTTGCCGATATCGTGCAGGAACGCGCCGCGCGCAATGACGCGAATCTGACTTGGTGTCAACCCCATGGCCCGGGCAATCGCAATGGTGAAAGCGGTCACGCGCTTGGAATGGCCCTCGGTCTCCGCATCCTTTAAGTCGAGCGCATTGCCCAGGGCTTCGAGGGTGATGTCGTAAGACTGCTCGAGCGTAGTGATTGCCTGCCTCAACTGCTCGGTTCGCGCGGTCACTAACGCTTCCAGGTTCGTTTGGTAAGCGCGATTCTCCAGCTTCAAGCGACGGTTTTCGAGCGCACGGCGGACCGTGGCGAGCAATTGCTCACGATCGAAGGGCTTAAGCAGGTAATCGTAGGCGCCATTGCGAATGGCATTCAGCGCAATGGAAATGTCGTGCATGGCAGTAACCATGACCACCGGAATGTCTGGAAACCTCTCTTTGGTGGCTGCCAGCAATGCCTCGCCGTCCATGACCGGCATCATCATGTCCGAGAGCATCAGTTCAAACTCTTCGCCCGACTGCAGCAAAGCCAGGGCTTCCTTGCCTGATTGTGCTTGTGTGCACACGAAATTCGAAGACGTCAGCATGGACGAGACGACTTCGCGTATGGAGTCTTCGTCGTCAACGATAAGGATTCGTTCGGCTGACATGGCTGGCCCCAGTTAGTGTATGGCGATTGTACCCTAATGGCGTGATTCCCAAAGTAACCAAAATCGCTGGAAACCTGCCTGATTACCCCGTTTCATCATGCTAAAACCTTAGGTAACCAGCTAGTTGGTGTGCATGAACACGATCCTATGGCGTGCATGGGGGGCTGTTGCCGCCCAGGCCGTGCCCAAACTTGTGGCGCGTGAGATGGCTGTGCTGCTGATCCTAGCGGCCAGCCTTTTGGTGTTGCGTACTCTTCGCGAACGCTGCTTGATGATATGGATCGTGGGCTGGACCGCCTATTTCATCTCTGCTCACGCCCTTGCTTCTTCTGCCTCGAGCTCTTTGGCAATTCCGATCGGCGAGGCCGAATTCATCGTTGCCGTAAGCCTGTTTGCGGCCGGGGCCCTCATCTACGCGAATAGCCGGAGCCTGTTGCCGCCAGTGTTGGCGATCTCGGCCATCTTGGTGGCTTTTTCCGTGTTGAGGAGCCTTTATTGGCCGGATTCGGTGACCCTGCGTTTCGCGCTTGAGTTTTCTTACCGCATTTTGACCTGGGGGGCCGCCTTACGCTTGTTGCGATATCGGCAGGCACGGCGAGAGATTGGACCCTGGTTGCTCGCCTCTGGACTCGTTCTGCTGCATCTGGACTGGAAGCCTCTCACCCTCCATCTCCCCGGCGAAGTGGCGATCCTTGTAGACATCCTACTGGGCTTGGGCATGCTGCTGGTGATGTTGGACGAGTCGAGGTTGCAGAGCCGACGCCTGGCTACCTTAAACGACCTGGCAACCACTGTGGTGCATGCTGCGCAAAGCGGTCCGGTTGTCCCCAGGGCATTGCGTCGACTGACCGCCCTCCTCGCTGCCGACGCAGCCTGGTTCCGCTTCATCAACGGACAGCGTCTCACGATCTTTCAGCAGGTGGGCCTATCGGATGAGTTCATGCGAGACCGGGCTTCGGTCAACACCAATGATCCGGTCGAGAAGATCCCGGCCGAAACCGTTCCCTTAATCCTCAATAAATCCAAGTTTGGCAATGATGCGTCGCTATTTCAGCGCGAACGCATCCGCCAGTTAGCCGTTGTCGCGGTGCCGGGAAGAAAAGCTCTGGTTGGTACGCTGGTGCTAGCGAGCCGGCGGCGAAGGTCGTATTCCCCTGATGAACTCGAGTTTCTTGTCATCTGTGCGCAGCAGCTTGGCCTCGCTCTTGAAAATTTGCATCTGGTAGAAGAAATTCTTCGCTCGCATCGCCAGTGGAGCAACACTTTCGAGTCGATCCAGGATCTGGTCCTGCTGCATGACGCGGAGTTTCGAATTCTGAAGGCCAACCCTGCGCTATTGAGCCGGATCAGCAAATCTCAGGCCGATGTTGTCGGTCAACTGTGCGAGACGGTGCTGCCAAAGCAGGATGTGGGCTGGGCCAACTGTCCCTATTGCCACGGGCAAGAAAATGGCTTCTATGAGGGGCCCGACCCGTTTGGCGGTTTCTCGGTGGCTTCTACCTCCACCTATCTCGATCAGGGGACCAGACAGAAAGCCACCATCCACGTAGTCCGCGACATTACCGAACGCCACGCCGCGGAAGAGAAGTATCGGTCGCTTTTCGAGCAGGTGCAGGAAGGAGTCTTCGTCACTACGCCGGACGGCAAGTTGCTCGATTGCAACGATGCCTTTGTCCGGATGCTCGGCCACGGAAGCCGCGAGGCCTTGCTTGGCCGCAACGTCGATGCAGACTTCTACACCTCGTCGCAACAGCGCAAAACTTTCCGTCAAGAATTGGAATCGCACAGTTTTGTCCGTGATTTCGAGGTGACTCTGCGCCGCAAGGATGGATCGATTGTGACGGCTGTCGAGAGCAGCTTCGCCTATCGCGACGAGGCCGGGAAGATCGAGCGCTACCAGGGATTTCTGCTCGACGTCACTGAGAAAAAGCAAGCTGAGGATGAAATTCGTCGTCGCAATCGCGAATTGAATGCCCTCAACGCCATGGCGGTAATTGCGACTCAAAGTTTTGACCTCGACGAGATTCTCAATCTCACACTTCGCCAGGTGATTTCCCTGCTGGGGGCGGAAGCAGGTTCGGTTTACCTGGCAGAACCCGATCAGCGCTTCCGGCGACGGGCAAACTGGGGTCAGCGGATCGCCGAGCGCAAGAATTTGGGGGAGGTGGTATTTTCCGAGGGGCTGGGCGAATTGGTCACCGGTTCTCGCGCCGAGGTGCTGACCACCGAGTACCTTCCCCACCTTCCGGCGAGCGTGCGGGACTTCATCTCTGCCGCGAATTCCGGTTCATCGATATGGGTCGTGCTTTGGGGTAAGGATGATCCCGTCGGGCTCATGGGTATTGCCCGGTCGCAACAACAGGAATACACGCAAAACGACGAAAATCTTCTGGTGGCGATCGGCCGCCAGCTCTCGACCACGGTTGAAAAGGTGCGACTCTACGAGGAGACTTGCAAGGCCTACGACGATTTGCGCCGTGCGCAGGAGCAGCTGCTGCAGAGCGAGAAGATGTCTGCCATTGGGCAGCTGATCGCGGGAGTGGCGCATGAGCTGAATAATCCTTTGACCGCGATTTTGGGTTATGCGCAGTTGCTCGAAGCAGAAAACCTGGAGTCGAAGGCGAAGGAGTACACCGGCAAGATCTTTAAGCAAGGGCAGAGAACACACCGCGTGGTACAAAACCTTCTTTCTTTTGCGCGGCAGCGTGCCCCCGAGAAGGAGGAATTTGACGTTACCCAGGTGCTCGAAGAGGCTCTCCTGCTGCGTGATTACGATTTGAAGGTCGGCAACGTGGCACTCGAACGCAATATCGAGACCAACCTTCCCGCGGTCCTAGGCGATCCGCATCAGCTGGAGCAAGTTTTCCTGAACATCGTCAACAACGGCCTCGATGCGATTATCGAAGAAGAAGGAGAAGAGCCCAAGAAGAATTCTCGCGAGCGCCGAATGAAGGTGGCTGTCTATGCAAAGGATAACTGGGTCTACATTCAGGTTCGGGACTCTGGCCCAGGCATAAAGGAGCCGTCGCGCATCTTTGAACCGTTCTACACGACCAAGAGCGTCGGTAAGGGGACCGGACTGGGATTGAGCATCTGTTATGGGATAGTGAAGGAACACGGCGGGGAGATTTCGGCGCGCAACGCCGAAGGGGGCGGCGCAATCATCGAGGTGAAGCTTCCATCCGCCGGACGCGCGGCCATGGTGTCCCAGCCTCAGCAAGCCGCGCCGGCACGCGAGACCCTGCTTAAGGGCAGGATCTTGCTGGTTGAGGACGAGGAGAGCGTACTCGATTTCGAGCGTGAAGTACTCTCCGGCGCAGGCGCGCAGGTGGTGGCGGTCGCAAGCCTGGAAGCGATGAATACTGCCTTGGGTGCAAAGGGCTGCGACGCTGTGGTCATGAACGGAAAAATGCCGGGCGCGTTGAACATTCAGGAAACCCGTAAGTGGCTGTTACAGACCTGGCCCGAAATGTCTGGCAGGGTGATGTTTACATTTTCCAGCCTGGCTGAGCCGGAAACGCGCAGCTTCCTCGAGAAAAATGAGGTGCAGTATCTGGTAAAGCCTTTCGAAGTGGGGGATCTCATCTCGAATGCTCGCAAGCTCTTGGAAAAACCGCGAGCAGCCGCAGCGAAGGCAGGAGAGTAGCGAATCCCTCAGTCCCCGATTTTCCAGTTCCCGCGAGATCCGACTGACAACCGGAAACTGGAATTGATCGATCTCCCGGCATTCTTCTAACCTTGCAGAGGCCGAACTCCCCGGCTATCCTTCTCGCGTATGCAGACCCTGGTGGAGTGCGTTCCTAATTTTTCCGAAGGCCGCGACAAGGCGAAAGTCGATGCGATCGTGGACGCCATGAAAATCGATGGCGTATTCCTCCTCGACCGTGAGATGGATGCCGATCATAACCGGTGTGTCATCACGATTGCCGGTGAGCGGGAATTTGTGCAGGAAGCCGCGATTCGCGGCGTGGGCAAAGCGGCGGAGCTCATCGACCTGAATCATCATCAAGGCGCGCACCCCCGGGTGGGTGCGGCCGACGTCGTGCCGTTTATCCCCATCGAAGGCGTGAGTCTCGAAGATTGCGTTGCCATGGCACGGCATGCGGGCCAGGAGATTTGGAATCGCTACAAGGTTCCTGTTTATTTCTATGAGGCGGCCGCCACCACGCCGGATCGTCAGAACCTCGAGAACATTCGGCGCGGGCAGTTCGAAGGCATTCGCAATGAGGTTGCGACGAATCCGCAGCGCAGGCCGGATGTAGGGGAGGCAGCCTTGCACCCAAGTGCCGGAGCTTGCGTGGTGGGTGCTCGGAAATTCCTGATTGCTTACAACGTCTTTCTCAATACGTCCGATGTCGAGATCGCGAAGAAGGTGGCGAAAGCTGTGCGCTTCTCGGGAGGAGGCCTGCGCTTCGTAAAGGCTGCGGGCTTTCTCGTGCGCGGCCAGGCGCAAGTTTCCATGAATTTGACGGATTTCGAGCAGACGCCCCTCCATCGTGTTTTTGAAGCCGTGAAATCTGAAGCCGCCCGGTACGGAACTGCTCCCCAGAGTAGTGAGATTGTTGGCTTGATTCCCAAGAAGGCGTTGGAACAGAGCGCGGAATGGTTTCTGCAGATCGAGAACTTTGATGCTTCGCTCATCCTGGAGAACCGTCTCGCCGGTGTGATGGGAGGCAAGATGGTGGTAGGGGGAATTCGCACCGGGGTCGAACCGTTCATCGAACAACTTGCCGCGCCCACAGCAACACCGGGCGGGGGTAGCGCTGCAGCAGCCGCAGGAGCGATGGCGGCGGCATTAGCGTCGATGGTGGCGACATTGTCTAGGAGCAAGAAAGCCTACGCGCAGCACGCGGGCCAGCTCACAGAAGTGATTTCGCGCCTAGCGCAAATTCGGGAGGAATTAAAGTCCTTGATCGATGCCGATGCCGAGTCATTCCAGTCGGTGATGGAGGCTCACAAACAAGCGAAGGCGGGCGGCTCGGGCGAGGCTAGGCTGAATAGTGCGCTCCAGCAGGCCACGAAGGTTCCGTTGGTGGCGGCCGAGCGCTCGAGCGAGCTTCTAAAGCTGATCGATGTGCTCCGGCCGATTACCAGCCGCAACATGGAATCCGATCTAGTCACCGGGGCCGCGCTCGCACGAGCGGCGGTAGAAAGCGCGCTTGCCAACGTGGAAATCAATCTGGAATCTCTGACCGATGCCGAGTTCGTGGCTCATGCACGGGCTCGTGCCAGCACGCTCAAAGCATGAGCTCTTCGAATCTTTTGCGGTTCCATCGGGGCTGGGTTTTGGAGGCAAACGTACCTTGGTAAGCATGCGGTGGGGCTCTGGCTCGACTAAAATGGAACGTGGAACCCGGGTGACTGCTGGAATCCGGCCAGCATCCAACTACATGAGGTCTCTATGAGGAATTGTGTGCGCAAGTCATTGATTGGGCTGTGCCTTGTAGCCATGGCGGGAAGCGCGTTTGGCGCTCCCTTGGCCGGATCAGTCCGGCCGGCGATTCCTTCCGACGTTCAGCAGATCATCTGTGTTGACTATCGCGCACTCAAGGATTCCAGTACCGCCCAGGCGCTCAAAGCCCAAGTGCTGCCCGACAATCTGAAGCAGTTTGAATCGGCTCTGCGTGGGATTGGCATTAACCCGGATCGCGATGTCGATGAATTGGCATTCGTCGCTTACCGTCATCCCAAACAGGGTTTGAAAATTGTGGGCGCGGCCCAGGGGGTATTTCAGACGAAGCTCGTGCTTCGGAAGCTGCAGCTCCACAAGATCAAGCCTCTCAAGTATCGAGATGCCAGCATCTACCCGATGGCTGATGGCATGGAGATGACCTTCCTGGACGATAGCACCTTGCTGTTTGGCGACGGGAGTGCGGTTCGGGGCTCGCTCGATGCGCGCGACGGATATGTTCAGACGCTTGATTCGAACCCTGACATTTCGAACTTGATTCCTGACGTTGAAAGCGGAGCGGTGTGGAGCATCCTCGACCAAAAGGGAACGCAGAATATGCTAATGTCTGCCCTCGGCGATGCCTCACGTTTAGCGGACTATGAAACCGTGAAGAAACGCGTCCTCGGTTCACGTTACACAATGAACTTCTCCGGCGGAGTGAATTTCGACCTCGATGTGGTCACCTCGGATTCGGTTACCGCAGCCACCTTGTCGTCGCTGGTGAAGGCCGGCGTGCTCTACAAGAAGATGACCGCAAGTCCCGTGGAAAAGGCCGCACTGGAGGACGTTTCCGTAAACTCTGACAGTTCCAAGCTGCAGATGCATTTCAAGGCCGACGACAAGCAGTTCCAGTCCCTCATGCACACAAGCTTGTTCGCGGCCGTGTCGCGATAGAGAACACCCGACCGCCCGGGCGCTCCTGCGCTAAGTCATTCCGATTCGTAAGGAAGGGCAGGGTCTTCGAAATCCATTCCCTGCTGCTTGGCTCCATCTTTGGCGACAAAGACTCCCTCAAAGTTCACGAAGAAGCACCGCACGCGCAGGCCAGGAAAGCGGTCGTTGAGCAATTCTCGCGCCCGCTCTAACTCTTGAGAGTGATGTTTCGCTTCGGCCTCGCGGTCGCCCTGGAATGCCGCCAGCCCGCCGTAAGTCGCGCAATCCGAATGGCACATGATGTAAGCGACCGTGGTCTTATGCAGCAGAATCGACATCCGTACCTGCTCCAGAATGAAATCACGCTCGAAGTCGTTGCGGGGAGAGGCCAGCGTCTTCGCTCCTCCTGCGATCACCACCATGTCGGGACGCAAGATACCTCGCCGGTGCAGGAACTTGTTCACGGCGGTGCGGATTCGCTGATCAAAGCAGGTCAGCACCACCGCATCGGCGACATATGGGTCGGACGGCGAGTCCCAATGAAATGCTTTTTGCATGCGAGTACCAGTTTACCGTGGGTCCAAACGCCCCAGAATGCGGGGAGCCCCGCCCGGAGCCCTGCGGGCCTGAGCGCAGCGAAAGGCCTGTGTAGCAAGCTAGATTGCTGTCGAACCTGCTCCGGCTCTGTGAGCCTCCCGCCCGCCCGCCTGCACTCCGCTCTGCTTCAATATCCAGTTCGACATTCTGTCGAGCGCGATCGGCGAGATGGTCTCTTCGATCTCAGCATACTCACTGATCGCTCCGGTTTTTGCATCCTGGAAGAGGTGGTTCAGTCCGGGCAGCTCCACAATTTCAAAATTCTTGTTGCCACCGGCCTCGAGCGCTTTGCGTATGGCTGGCAGGTTCTGATCCGGCGGTACTTGCAGATCCTTTTCGCCATTGAGCACGAGTACGGGTCTTGTGAGTTTACTCAATGTAACCGCAGGGTCATACTTTAGGAAATCGCGAAACCACGGGGAGGTAAGGACCTTCACCTGCATTCCGATCTGCTCCTCTGGGACGCTGCCGGAGAGTGCTGCCTTCAAGTCTTTGTCCCGCGCGGACTCATCCTCTTCTTTCCCCAAAATGGCGAATATTGCCTGCTGCGTGGCGGAGTCCTTTTCAATCTCCGCCGTGCTTTTTCCAGTGGACTGTTCGATCAGCTTCTGTTGCTCGGTGAGAAGCAGGTCTCCGCGAACGCCCATGCCCGCCATCATCACAACAAACGCCACGTCGGAATTGTGAATGGATGCCATCGGCGCGACGACTCCGCCTTCGCTGTGGCCGATTAAACCGATATGTTTGGGATCAACCTCTGAGCGGGCCTTCAGGTATTCCACACCGGCTTCGGCGTCGGAGGCGAAATCGGCCATGATCGCTTGTGAATAATCGCCGCCCGATTGGCCTACGCCGCGCTTATCGGCACGCAGAACGATGATCCCGTGGCGCGTGAGATAGTCCGCAAGCACAAGAAACGGCTTGTGGCCCATGAGGCTCTCGTCTCGATCGTGCGGACCGCTGCCACAGATCAGCAACACAGCAGGGAAGGGGCCTTTCCCGGGAGGAATTGTGATTGTGGCGGCAAGTTGAATGCCAGCCTTGGGATTATTGTAGGTGACTTCCTGTTCGCGATAGGGATATGGCTTTATCGGATTCTGCGGCCGCGCGCGTGGGGCAACTTCCGCCGCGGTCTTCACGTGTTTGAATTCCAGTGGCCAGCTCTTGCCGAGCTGCGTCCAAGTACCAGTAAACCTCGAGAGATCGGCGCCAATGGTGCCGTCATAAGCGCCGCCAATCCCTTTCATCTCAAACTTGAGAGACGACCCATTCCTGGTGATGCTCGTAACTGGAATGCCATTCGCTCCCTGGTCAACGCTGTCCATGGTGGCAGTCAAGCCTTGATTGGTATTCGTGATATGCACCACGAGCCGCAGTTTTCCCATTCCTGTGTCGAGCGTGCCAACCCAATCACCGTCAATATCAGAGGGCTTATCCGGTTTTGGTGCTGGCTTCTCGGCAATCGCGCCACGATGAAAGGTTAGGGGCAACCCTGCCCCTTGTGTCCAGGTGCCGGCGATCTCTTGGGCGTCAGGGCTGACCTTGCCTTCGTAAGTGCCGCTCACGGCATCCACCTTGAGGCTCAGCGCGGAGGCTTTCAGCGTCGTCGAAGTGACGGGAATTCCCGTGGCGTTCTGGTCCACGCTATCCAGTGTCGATTTCAGCGTGCCATCGGGATTCTTCGTGATGTGCAGAACAAGTCGCAACTCAGCCCCATTCACGCTGAGTGCTCCGTTCCAGTCGCCGGTAATGTCCTGAGCAAGGCAAACCCCGGTTGTAAGAAGAATGAATGCGACCGTTACTAAGAGCTTTTTCATTGCGTCCTTCCTTTCAATGTACAAATCGGACAAAAAACTAAGTGCGAATTCCTTCCGCATCGCGAAGTTCGTCAATCTGCCGCTGCAGGCAACGAGAAGCACGCGCATTCAGCCGGATGACCCCGTAAGAGATCGCCACTATGCCGAGATCCGTTGCCAACATGATCCAGCGGCCGTGTGCATGTCGTGGCGCAAGGAGCGAGGAAATCGTCAGCAGGATCATTCCTGGCGCCAGAGGCCCCAAGTACCACCACAAGTTGGCGGTCAGGTCGCGCTGCCGCTCCAGTTCTTCGATAAAGAAATCCATGCACTTCCGTCCGGTTTCTGCAGCCGCTTTGCTCGATCCACCTTTGCGGTACAGGTGCATCAGCACATACGCCATCCCCGCCATCAGCATGGCGAATGCAATTCGATTGAGACTGTTCGGCGCGGTAGCCAGGAAATAGCCGAACAGGACGATGGCGATCCCCCCGGCGACGTACTCGCGCAGGTTTCTCCAGAAAAGTCTCTTTTCAAACTTGGATGCGCGCTTGCGGATTTCATCGACAGACATGCGAGTGCCCTCCACGGGCTGTTGTTGCCACAATTGCTGCATCGCAGTTTTGGGAGTGTCAGTCACGGCTTTGTCCTCCCTGGTTGTAGAACCGGGCCAGAATGTTCTTGATTCTGTGAATCTTCGTCGCCACGTTTCGCGCTGAAAGCCCAGTGATCTCGCCGATCTCGTCCGCTTCCAGGCCTTCCAGATACGACAAGATCACGTCGCGATCAAGCGGTTTCAGCCGCTGAATCATCTCCAGGAGCCTGTTGAGGGCTACCGACCGATCAGCAATGGCGTCACCTCCGCGCGGATCGGGCACGTTCTCCAGTTCCTCGAGGTCGACAAGAGATTCGGGGCGCGTGCGATACTGCCGTGCTACGTGCGATGCCCCTACGTTGTGAGCCACGCGGTAGACCCAGGTGCGGAGAGAACAGCGGCGATCGAAGGTGCTGAGACTGCGCCATAGGGCAATGTGGATCTCCTGCAGCAAATCTCGGCGATGGTCAGGATTGGCTTCGTAAGCCCGAGTGAGGCGCTCGAGGGCCGCCCCAAAACTTAACGCCGCCTCCTCGTAAAGATCGTCTTGAGAAGACTTGCGGGCCGGGATGGCTTCGGCAGCGATCACTTTGCGCTCATCGCCTTTCTTGCTCTCACACCTAGGTAGTCGCAGGGGAAGGAACTTTCTTACAACCATTCTTTGCCAAAGAATCCATTAACTTAGCTCCTGTCCTTCTGAACGCAACCGGCTGATCGGCTGGCGAATTCGTTGACTGAGGCTGAATGCCCGGCCAAGAGACATCGATTTTCTTTACCGCTTCATCCCATCCAGGATCGACCCGACAATCCCGCCAACGACTCCGCCTTCAGCGACATCCCTGGTTTCGTGGGGCAGGTAGTGGTCGATGGCATGGGCCAATTTTGCGATGGGCAGGGTTTGCAGCCAGATTCGCCCCGGCCCGGTAAGCTGCGCGAGGAAGAAACCATCGCCTCCGAAGATCAGGTTCTTGATGCCAGGAACGGTTGTGATCTCGAACGATACGCTGGATTGAAATGCGCCAACGTGACCGGGATGCACATGCAAGGTCTCGCCCGCCTGCAAGTCCCGGACCACCAGTTCGCCTGAAAGCTCGAGCCACGCAGTACCTTGTCCGCTAAGGTGCTGAAGGAGGAATCCGCTGCCGCCGAAGATTCCCGCGCCCAGAGTCCGCTGAAAGCCCACCGAAATCTTGATCTGCGGGGTCGCGCAAAGGAAGCCGTGGCGATGAATCATGTACTCGTGTCCTGGTGATACCTCGACGGGAACGATGTGGCCGGGCAGCTTGGTTGCGAACGCTACCTCGCCGGGAGCAGCGCTGGCGCGGTATTCGGTCATAAAGAGCGATCCGCCGCCAGCCACGCGTCTCAATGCGCCGAACAGGCCTCCACCCCCGGCAAACTGCGTGTGCGTGGTCATCTGTACGGAACTTCCCATCCAGGAAAGTTCTCCCGCTTCCGAAATAATCGATTCGTTGGGTTCAAGCACGAACTCCAGGACGGGCATGGTGGTTCCGATGATGCGTGATTGCATAATTCTCCTTCGCTGTGGGGACCGCTTATTTGCTGCTACCTAACCCATCTCCTGAGCGGAGCGACATGACGCGTTTGCCATGTCGGAGTCGAACCGAAGCTTGTCCCTGACGTGCTCTACTCCACAGAACCAGGTATCGGCAACTCGATCCGACATTGATTTCCGCTGTCAAAGACTTCGAAATATTCGGCATTCGGATAAGCCACACGGAAGGATGCGAGGGCATCCTGAGCCCGGGTTTCAGCAATCCTGCTTTCTGCAAACCGTCGCAGCTGCAACCGAATTTTCATGAACGCCTTCTGCCCCGCTGGAATCGAGACCGGCTTGCTCATGACTACGTAAGCTTCGTTCCACAGCCGGGAAAGCTTCCCTTGTTTGTCCCGCAAAACAACCGGGAAGCTCGCATCGTATTCGATTCGATAGTCCTCGTTCGTTTTGTTGATCAGCACGTACGTCAGTTCTGTGTCATGCCCGTTCATGCGGCTACAGCGGGCCTGCGCTCGGCCATGATGGCTGTTTGCTGCCAAATTTTTTCAGGTGGCGGATACTTAGCGTTGAACCACACAATGCCGAGCCAGGTCCCTGTCAACAGGAGTCCGAGGGACATCCCCACAGACACGCTGATGAGGGCTATTCTTCCCCACTCGGTCGCTGGCTCTCCGGATAGGGCTTCTCCAGCCATTCTTATCGTCCTCGGTCGCTTACGCTCTCTTCGCCTTCAACTCCGCCAGCAGCGCTTCGATCCGGTCAGCCTTCTCGAGCGCGGTAAAGCGGTCCTCGACATTCTCGGCGTTGAGTTCGGTCTTGGCCTGGGCGACGGCTTCGTTGTGAGCGACTTTGTGCTTCATGCGATCGAAGGCGGCGATCTTCGAACCATCGCCCATGGCAGAACGAGCGTCTTGAGCCTTGCCGACGGCTCGGGCGCGTCGCTGCTGCGCGATCAGCAGATCGGCCTTGGCCTGCGCCTCGGTGAGCTTCTGCTCGAGTTGACGCAGAGCGTTCTTCAGGTTTTCGACCTGCGCCTTTTGGTCGGCGACCTGCTGCGTGAAATTGCCGGCGAGCTCACGATAGCTCTCGACACGATGCAAGGCCGCGCGCGCTAGATCGTCGTCTTTCTTGCCGACGGCGAGCTCTGCCTTGCGCATCCATTCAGCCGTCTTTTCCTCGTTGTCCTTCTGCTTTCTTTCAAGCAGATGCTGGTCGGCGATGGCAATCGCCACTTGCGTTTTAACCTGGAGAAGCTGGTTCTGCATGTCGAGGATTACCTGCTTGATCATTTTCTCGGGGTTTTCGGCTTTATCGATGAGATCGTTGAGATTTGCGCGAACCAACGTTGAAACCCGTTCCAGTAATGCCATGGTGAACTCCTTTGCTGAACAGCGTCTTCTATCTCTTAGGTTCCTAGCTCAAACCCTAAACTTGGGTGACCCATTTCCCCCGTGCTTTTGGGAGAAGGGGAGAAGTTTCCCCCTGTACCGCGTTGCGTTTGGATCGCGACATGGCCTTGCCGATGATTACGCCGAGCACGATGCCCACAGTGAGCCACGCGCCGCCGCTGCCAAGAATCAGTGCCACCGCAGCGCCGATCCCGATTCCCAGAGCGATTCCTAAACCGATTTGCATGGATGGCCGTTTCATCATGAACTCCGCTGTGCGATTCCCTTGAGCCGCGGCTTCCAAGATCCCCACCCTAAAAACCGCTTAGGGTGGGGCATCTTGGATCGAGTTACTTCTTCCCGCCGTTCGCTGGCGGCAGCGTCTCAGGCGGCTTGGGCGCTTTGTCCCCGATCGCCCGCACCTTGCCGAGAAGCTCCGTCATGCTCATGCCGGAAAGGGATTCGAACAAAGCCGGCACTTGCGCAGCCATCTTGGCGAAGTCCCCGGTGATCTTGTTCATTCCGGTGGCATCGCCGTTGCCGGTTGAGACCACGGTAATCTTGTCCACGTTGGCAAGCGGTGCCGACATGGCTCTGACCACTTCGGGCAAGCCCGTGATCAGCTTGTCCACGACCGCGGCCTGGTTGTACTCCTGGTAAGCTTCGGCTTTCACGTTCATTGCCTTAGCTTCGGCTTCGCCCTTTTTGAAGATGATCTCGGCTTCGGCCTCGCCCTGCTGACGAATGGCAGATGCGCGACCTTCGGCTTCGGCCATCAGGCGCTGCTTTTCCGCGGCGGCGAGCGTCTCAATGCGTTGACGCTCAATTTCCGCTTGCTTGAGCACGGTCGCAATCAGTTCGTTCTGGCGGCGCGCAATTTCTGCTTCCTGAACTTTGACCTGTTGTTCGCGCTCAACTTGTTGCACCTTGACCTGCTCAGCCACGACCTGCTGCTGCATGATGTTGGTCTGAATGTCGTACGCTTTATCGGCTTGTGCCTGCTGGCGCTTGGTTGTTTCCTGGAATTGAGCGCGCTTCACTTCGAGATCGCGTTGCGCCTCCGCCTGTTTGGCTAGAGAAAGCGCCTCCGCCAGAACACGTTCCTGGTCGGCTTGCGCCTTGGCGATGGCGGCTTCCCGGGTCGCCAGTGCACGCTTGATCGCCGTGTCGCGCTCGGCTTCTGCACCCGCAACGTCGGCGTCGCGCTTGATGCGGGCGACATCGGGGCGGCCCATGTTGATGATGTATTCGTTCTTGTCGCGAACTTCCTTGATGGTGAACGAGATGACCTCAAGGCCCATCTTGTTCATGTCGTCCGCGCAAGTGGAACGCATCCGATCGCCGACCATCTCCGGCTGCTTGACGATTTCTTCGACCGTCAACTGGCCGATGATGCCTCGCAGATGTCCTTCCATCACCAGCTTGATCAGAGCCTCACGCTGCTGGTCGGTTTTGGTGAGGAATTGCTCGGAGGCAGTCCAGACCGATTCGGTGTCAGACTTCACCTTGATCTGGGCGACAGCCTCAACCGTCACTGCCACACCCTGCTTCGTGTACAGGTCCTGTTGTGGAGCGACGTCAAACGACATCAGCTCGAGCGAGAGCCCGTGACAGTTCTCAAACATCGGCCAAACAATCGTGCCGTGGCCAGTGATCACGCGTTTGCCGCGAAACCCGTAAACGACCAGCGCCTCGTGTGGGCCGACCTTGCGATACAAGCTGGCCAGAAAGCTCATCAAGAGCATGATCACCAGTACCCCGAGGCCGATGAAGACCCATACTTCCATTGAAAGATTGAACAACATACCGCCTCCTCTCCAGGTTCAGAACTCATCGCTGCAAAGAACCGAAGACGCGTAAAGTGCCTCCCGCTTACGCTTCCCCGAAAGCTTTGCGGCCCTGCACGACCCTGTCCAGGTCGCGAATAATTTTTTTCGGCTCAGAGTGACCTAGGAACACTTCTCCTCGGTTGGTCTGAATCCGAACTCCCCGGTTGCACCAGACATAGGCGCGCCGGTTGCCGAGACCTCGAATGCCGCGCCCTCCAATCAAGGGCCAAGCATCTTCGGCATAACTGCGAATGTCGGAAGCCGGTATGGACCGCAACCGAAAACCCAGGGTACGAACGTCCACTCCGGCAGAACTGAACACGTACTGAAATCCGAATGCTGCCATCGAGGCAGCCCACAAACCGATCAGTGCCGCCAGGCCCATTGCCAGCCTCAGAGCCGGAACGGGCGCGGCGGCAGCGACGGCGATCATGAAGATCACCGGGGCGCCGCAGACCAGCGCCCAGAATAAAGAGGCATGCGTTTCCTTGGCCAGGACGGGGGCGGACAGTAACTGCTGTCCACGACCGGTGCGCAGGGCAAGAACGACGATTGCAATCGCCGAAAGAATCGTTACCAGCATGATCGGCGCAACATTTACCGGTTTGCCGAAGAGGTTATGGTCGATCAGTAACTGCTCGGCCCAAATCAGAGCGCCAACGATCACATAGAAGAGTGCTACCAAGGCCCATGCCAGTGTGTCTGGGTTGGCGATGCGCGACAAGATCCAAGTTGAGGGAACAAGCACAATCATCGCCACAGCCAACAGCACGACCAAGGTTTCTTCGCGCGACATCCAGCCATTCGGTTGATTCGCCAGGTCAAAGTGCGTAGCCACATGGGCCGGGAGTTCATGCCATACCGAGGCGAACATCAGTGCCATGATCGGCAGCGACAGCCAAAGAAGTCCCGCGGCGATCTTGAACAGCCAGGTGGAATTGTTGGATGGCTCGGTCATTGCGGCCTTACCTCGCTGGCTCCTCTTGAGCCAGGCGCTCGATCCAAATCGCTCTCTTCACCCGATAGCTCCGACCAGCGGCGGACGTAGGCAATGCCATTCTCGTATCGGGTGACCACGACTTCGGTTCCTTTCAGGATTTCGAGCCCGTCTTCCGAGCGTGCCCCACACACGCGCCGAGTTCCAGCCTGCGAGTAAATCATCTCTCCAGTTCCGCCTTCGCGAATGCGAACCGAAAGCTTGCCAAGTACCCCGACCATTTCGAAGTCGGCCGGATCAAGCGATTCGTCGGCAGAAGTCAGTACCTTTGCCAGGAACAGATAGATAATGGCGGCTCCGCCCGTGCCGGCCAAGCCAGCAACGATGAGCGCCGTGGCATACGCGAGACTTGAGTGTCGAGAAAGAAGGTACCCAGTTCCGCCAAACCAGGCTAGAAATGCAGTGAGCGTGAACGGGTTTACCGGGCCGAGGTGGGTCGCATGCCCCGCGCCTGAGCCATGGCCGATACCAAAGTGGCCATGCATTCCGGGCAGATGAATATGCATGCCCCCCGCGAAAAACATCACCACGCTCATCAAGAGACCCACAACAAAGCAGACGAGATAGAAATCAGCCCACGTCATGGACTCCTCCTTTAGCGCCCGTTTGTTCGGCGGCCCGTGCTTTCAGGGCGCAATGCTTCGAGCAGTCGGTCGGCAAGGCCCGGCGTGTCGAGAATCGCGCCCAGCAGAAGGATGCACTTGCGGGTGTCCTTCTGCCGGGCAGCTTTCATGAGAACGTCCGCGATCTCGCGATCGCGGAGAAACTGCTCGGAACCTTGCAACAACCAAACGTCGAGCTTGCCCTCGACGGTGCGCAAATCCGACGTCAGCTCGGTGTGATAGCCCTCGGGATCGTCCACCAGGAACCCCGGATGCACCTTGAAAAATTTGGCCAACAGGGAACGAGTCGCCTGCGTCATGTGACGCCGCGAGCCGTTCTCAATCTGCGAGACATATGACTGGCTGATGCTTTTCCCCTGCTCTTTGCGGATCGCCTTGACCAGCTCCAACTGGGTCATCGGGCGGCCCAGTTCGCGAAGCGATCCTTCAACTTCGCGCAGGTAGCGAATTTTTTCGGCCAATGTCATATAACTGACAGCAATATATATATTGCAAATTGTAATTATGTGTCAAGCGCTATATGTCCCATGGATTCAGCGACTTTGGACCGCTATATCGTGCTATTGAGGAAATTCACCGATGCTTGTGGCCAGCGAGACGAAGAAGGCTAGAACCCTCGTGCGCTTCGCCGAATTTCCACGTTCTTAACCGTCACTCCTGCAGCAGTTGAGGGACTGGCTTTTTGCTGGTAGAGCAGAATCGCTTCCACGGGCCGGTTGAGCCTGGAAGCTATACAATGACTCCCGCGTTGCGATCCACAACACAAATGGAGGCGGCGACCGATGCCGGACCGAACCCACTCGACTAACACCCTCACCCGCAGGTCCATGTTCAAGAGCTCGGCCCTGCCGATCGCAGGCGCCTTTGCTCTGCCATCCCTCGCCGCTGCAGTCGAGGCGTCGAGCACTCCCTATCAGAGACCCCGGTTAAAAATCACCGATGTCCGCACCGCGCGAGTGCGCGTCCATGGAATCCAAACCCATATTCGAATCTACACAGACCAAGGGCTGTACGGCCATGGCGAGGCCACCGATGCTGCCGTGGGGACGGACGCGCTGGTTGGTCAGTTCCGCCGTTTTCTCGTCGGCCAGGACCCGCTGAATGTCGATGCCTTGTGGGAGAGGATGCGGGTGTCGGGAATCTTTGCCGGTGCACAGAGCGGCCAGTACGTGACGGCCATGAGCGGAATTGAGATTGCGTTGTGGGACTTGGCGGGGAAGGCTCTGGGCTTGCCCGTCTATCAGTTGTTGGGCGGAAAATTCCGCGACCAGGTCCGCATCTATTGCGACTCCGATATGGAGAATCCAGTCGGGCCGGAATCTGATCGCAAACTGCCTTGGATCCGCGAGCAGGGCTTCACCGCCATGAAGATCGATCTGGACGATGCCGCTGATCCGGCCCGCTTCGATAAAGTGAATTGGACCGCGAGCAATGGCGAGATCGATCGCATGGTGAGTTGGGTGAAGCATGTGCGCGAATCCATCCCCAAGGAGATGGAATTGGCCTGCGACATGCACGGTCGCTATGACGGCGGGACGGGAAAGCGGGTTGCGGTCGAGCTTGAACCATTCCGGTTGCTATGGCTCGAGGAACCGGTGCCCCCGGAGAACATTGACGCGATGGTGAATATTCGCCAATCCACCCAAACGCCCATCGCTTGCGGCGAAAATCTCTACATGCGCTGGGGCTATCGCGAGATTCTGGAAAAGAACGGAGTCGATATTGTTCAGCCGGATTTCCAGAAAGTCGGTGGTCTCTCAGAAGCCCGAAAGGTCGCAAATCTGGCGCAAACATACTACGTGCCCTTAGCACCCCATTGCGTCGTGTCCCCGATCGGCATGATGTCTACGGCACACGTCTGCGTTTCGATCCCCAACTTTCTGGTTTGCGAATGGCATTGGATCAACCGTCTCGACCTGTGGAAGAACTGGGTCAAGCAAGGCGAGATCATCCAGAAAGGCTACGTAACTCCAAGCTCGGAACCGGGCCTGGGTGTGGAGATGGATGAAGACACTGCGCGGAAAGCGCAAATTCCCGGAACGGGCTGGTTTCAGCCGAACGCCTCATAAGAGAAATTGGAGCGGAGTGAGATGAATCGATCAAGTCTCGTGTCATTTGCGGTGCCCTGCCTGATGACAGTCGTATGGTTCACGGCCGGGGCTTGCGCCCAGCAGGGGTTCTTTACTTCCGATGACGTGGTCAAGTACACACCCGATTGGCATGGCGAGCGCTTCACCGACGGACGCCCCAAAGTCGCGGATGACATTCTGGATCGAATGAAGACGGTTACCCTCGAAGAAGCTTGGGCGGTGCTCCAGCAGAATGGGTTTATGCACCAATACGAGGACGGATGGCTGTCCATTCACCCCGACAAAGTGCTCGTCGGACGAGCTCTTACTGCCACCTGGATGCCCGGTCGCCCTGACGTGCAGAAGTTGATCGAAACTGATCCAGCAAATGCGCATCGGGTTGGGGGGATGAACGCCTGGCCGGTCGACATGCTGGAGAAAAGAGACGTGTATGTGGCCGACCATTTCGGATTGAAGGAAGCCGGGCCCTCGATTGGCGACAATGTAGGCAATGCGATCTATGCGCGCTCTGAAAACGGAATCGTTTACGACGGCGCCGTGCGGGATATCAATGGTCTCAACGAACTCGACAATTTCGTGGCCTTTGTTCGCTACTACGATCCATCCCATCATTACGGTTCATTGAAGTCGGGCAAGCTGCTCAACTCTACGATGGTGGGTATTAATTGTCCTACGCGTATCGGTCACGTGATGGTCGTGCCCGGCGACGTGGTGCTTGGGCGCAACGGAGGAGTGATCTTCATTCCACCGCAATTGGCCGAGCAAGTGGTGAAAACCTCCGAGGCAACGCACCTGCGCGACCTGTTCGGACACCAGCGGCTGCAGGAAGGCAAATACACGGCCGGCCAAATCGACGCCCACTGGACCGATGCCATTGAACAGGATTACCGCCAATGGCTAAAAGACAACGAGGACCATCTGCCATTCCCCAAGGCTCGAATCGAACAGATTCTCAAGGACCATGAGTGAGCGGGCTCGCCGATCGAGCCCGGTCGCGGAGATTCTACCGAGAAAAAAAGCCCCTGCCTCTCGGGGCCGGGGCTTCTGGTAGGCAAATAAAGATTTACTGCTTTCGCCCGTTGTGCTTCTTGCGATAAATCGCCGCGGAATTTGCGTTCTGCTGGCGGTTGATGTGCGCTTTTTCCTTGGCCGTCAACTTGCCACCGTTGGCCGCGCGGTCACTTCGGATTTCGTGGTTCACCGCAGCTTCGCGGCCTTCCAGATGGGCGGCTTCGCCGGCAGTGACCTGTCCACTCTTAATGCCCTGAGCAATCCGCTCTTGCTGGTTGCGCTGTCGCTGTCCAACTTCGGTCTTGGGATCGGTGTTCTGCACCCGAGCGTCATGCTTGTCGCGATAGATCTGATCGGACAGGCGGTTCTGCTGACGCGTGAGCCGCGCCTTGTCGCGAGCAGTCAGGTTGCCATTGTCGCGATTTTGCATCCGGTTCTCTTCCGCGTTTAAGCCGGCTTCCTTTTTCTCCAGGGTCTTCGTTTCGCCGGCAGTGAGCTGTCCACTCTGTACGCCGTTGGCGATACGATCCTGTTGGTTTTCTTTTCGCTGGTCGACAACGGGAGCAGGGCTGCTCTGCGAAAAGGCAGGTATCGCGAGCAATGCCAGCATTCCTGCCAAGAGAGCTTTGGTGTAGCTCATGGTCTTTCTTTCCTCCGTAGCTTTCTGTTTTGCAGCTTCTCTGCTGAGCTGCTTGGGATGATCGAACCCACGGTCGCAACAAAGTTGCGGCAGCTAGAAAATCGTAAGCAAGGAAGAGGGCGAAGGCTTGTTACCAAGGTGCTTGGCCTCGCCGGCCCCGGGGTCGTTACGACAAGCCCGAACGCCACCGGGTGAACCCAAGCCCAGTAAATTCAGGGATCTAGAAGCGCGAAGCCCCCTTAGCCCTTTCCAGATGCACGCTCTAACCTGGACTGAGGGCCACCGTGGCGCGCAGAACGCCCCCATGATGATTGCCCCGTGGATCGTTGGGGCTCCGATAACATGAGCGTGGATCTTGTAAGGTGTTAACTGAATAGGTAATTAACGGGCGGTTCATTCGGGCTTCATCATGTTGTAAGCAGCCACAAGCGAGACTAGTAGTGGCCTCGACTGCTTGCTGGCGGAGAGGAGAGGGGATGGATCGAAAAATAACGATCGTCTTCTTTGACGCGGGCGGGGGTCATCGTAGTGCGGCCGAAGCCCTGAAATCCGTATTGGAATCGCAGCCGCGGCCGTGGCAAGTTGAGCTGCTGAACTTGCAAGAGTTGCTCGACCGTCTTGACGTGCTGAAGAAGCTAACCGGCCTTCGCATTCAAGACGGATATAACCTTATCCTCCGTAGAGGCTGGACTCGCCTGACACCGCAACTGCTGCCTGTGCTGCGGAGCGTGGTGCGCGTATACCACCGGGCGACGGTGAAGACGCTTATCGAGTATTGGAAGGCCCATCCGGCGGATCTTGTCTTGTCGGTCATCCCCCATTTCAACCGCGCCATGGTGGAGAGCATTCACAAGGCAAAGTCTTCGGCACATTTCGTCACCTTGATCACAGACCTCGCCGATTATCCCCCGCACTTTTGGATCGAGAAGGAGTCCGAGTATCTGATCTGCGGAAGCGAGAAAGCCCAGGAGCAGGCGTTTGCATACGGACACCCTCGGGATCACGTGTTTTTGGCCTCTGGCATGGTGATGCGCCAGAAGTTCTATGCCAAAACCAACCTAAACCGCGCCGAAGAACACAAGAAGCTGGGGCTCGATCCGAGCAGACCGACGGGAATTGTGCTGTTCGGTGGGCATGGCTCGACCGCCATCCTGAGCATTGTGAACAGACTGAATGCTGGCAATGTTAACTTGCAGTTGATTTTGATCTGCGGCAAGAACCAAAAACTTCTCGCCGCCGTGAAGAAACTCAAGACAAGATTCCCACTGTTCGCGGAGGGCTTCACCGCAAACGTTGACTATTACATGGCGCTTTCCGATTTTTTCATCGGAAAGCCCGGGCCGGGGTCGATCAGCGAGGCCTTGCAATTCAATCTGCCCGTAATTGTCGAATGCAACGGCAGAACGCTGCCGCAGGAACGCTACAACGCACAATGGGTAACGGAGAAGAAGTTGGGCGTTGTACTCAAGAGTTTCCGGACCATCGACGAGGGCGTGAAACGGCTGCTCGATCCGGACGCATTTGCTGAATTTCGCGCGAATGCAAGAGCGTATAAGAACAATGCTCTGTATGAAATCCCGGAATTCCTGGAAGAGATTGCAGAACAGCGTGGCTCTGCCCTTCGGGGGTCACCGGTTCCTGCCGCGCACAGCACTCCGGCGTTGCAGCGCGCTACCTGGGCGTCGATTACTTCACGCCTGCAGTTGGATTGGGGAACATGATTTTTGCCGATACCATTATCCTCTCGGATTTACACCTGGGCTCAGAAGTAAGTCGAGCTCCGGCAGCTTTGAAGATGTTGAAGTCAGCTTCGTTCAACCGCCTGATCCTGCTCGGCGACATTTTTTCGGACTTGAATTTCCGCCGTTTGAAAAAAGAGCACTGGCAATTCCTCGGATACATCCGCAAGCTCTCCAATCCCAAGCGGGAGATTGAAGTCGTTTGGGTGGAAGGGAATCACGACTACGGGCTCACGCAGGTGATGTCACACTTGGTCGGGGTGCGCGTGTATCGGGAGTATGCCTGGGAGTTCGCTGGCCTGCGTCATCTGGCGATGCATGGGCATCAGTTCGATCGTTTTGTCTCACGTAACCGGGTGCTGAGCACATTCCTCTCGGCGCTGCATCTTGGCATCCAGAAAATCTCGTTCGGCAACAAGCGGATGATCGGTTTTCTTGAGCGCTTTGATACGGCATATCTGCGCCTCTCGGCCAAGGTGGCGCACGGAGCTTTTCTCCACGCTCGATCTAAATGTGCTCAACGGGTATTCTGCGGGCACACCCACGAGGCGCTTAGCTTGAGGCGTGAGGAAGTCGAGTATTACAACAGCGGCAGCTGGACCCAGGAAGTCCCCACCTACATTGCCATCGATCATCACGGGGTTCGCGTCCATGAGTACCGCACATCGCCCGAGGAGCCTCTCGATCATGACCTCAGAGAAGAACTTGAGCTCGATTTCGACGACCTGATCGCCGGGTAAGCTCATCGTTTCCGGCACTTGGCGTCCGATTAGGGAAACAATCTTGCCAGCCCTGTGCCCGGTAGGTCGGGGCACAAAAACCGCTTAGGGCTGCCGGATGTGCTCGTGATTGCCTCAGCAGCGAGGTAGCCGCTGCGCACGGCGCCTTCCATGGTGGCCGGCCAACCAGTGGCGGTCCAGTCTCCGGCGAGAAAAATGCGTGGCCAGCGGGTCGGCTGCGATGGACGGTATTGGTCGATTCCGGGTACAGGCGAGAAGGTAGCGTTGACCTCTTTCACCACCGTTGCTTTCACCAGGCAAGCCTCGCGCGCGGCGGGGAAGAATTCCCGGACCTCTTTCAATGCCAGGTCGATGATCTCCTGGCGAGGTTTGCTGAGGAGGGACTTCGAAGAACTGATGACGAGTTCGATGTAGCTGCCACCTTTCTCCTCAGGTCTTCCCAGGGTGCGGGCCCCTGTCCTCTCGCTGTCCCGTCCCGCGAGCGCGGGGCCATTCTGAGCCGGCCCTCGGGAACTTGCGGACATGCTGGAACCCCTCTCCTCAAAACCCGGATTGCTGCGAGCTGCAATTAACTCTGATTTGTGAAACATCCACTGGATGGTACGGTCAAGCAGCACAGCGTGCGGCAAATCGCTGATCTTGCGGTCAAACCAGAGATGGACGCCGGTGATTGGCGCGGTTTCAAAGCGCGCGAGCTTATCACGCAAATCCCGCGACTCGGGTGTGTTGGGAAGAAGCTTTTCGAGCGAATCAAAAGGAACGGCCAGTATTCCGTAGTCAAACTGCTCCTCGGACTCGGCTGTCTGGATCCGCACCCCCGTCTCAAGCGGCAGAAAGGATTGCACGTTGCTGCGAAAGCGAACCGCGCCCCCGCGAACCGTAATGTAGTCGCGCGCTGCATTGTAGAGTTCTGTGAGCGGAACCATGGGCACTCCCATGAGCCGGGCCTCGCGCGATTTCATCGACTAGCGAACAACCTGAGCTGCATAGGGCACTGAAATTCTCCCGAGGTCCTCGCTAAGAGCACTCACCAAGATTGGTTTCCAGAAGCGCTCGACTGCACCCGGAGTTTGACGGTGTCGCTCGAGCCAGGCTTCAAAGGAAAGCCCATCGTCTTTGGGCGCCTGCGTGAGAAGAGAATTTAGAGCCCTCGCCAGTCCAAGCTTATCTTGCAAAGATAAAAACTTGAACCTCATGAATGCGGGAAGCGCGTGCAAAGGCGCGGGAAGGGAAGCGGACTGAAGTTGAGATTGCCTTCCACCTGGCTCGATAAATGTCATACGGTCGAACCACTGAATCTTCTCCTCAATTCCGATTCGCCGATAGAAGCCGATGAGATTGGTGCAAAGTTTGAAGAGCACGTGCTGGCAATTGTCCACGACTTCGCCGGTTCCGGGGTGTTCGTAGGAGCTGGCGCGGCCTCCGAGGTAGGGGCGGCGCTCGAAAACAGTTACCTGGAATCCGCTTTCGGCGAGGGCACAAGCCGCGGCGAGGCCGGCGAGGCCGCCGCCGACGATGGCCACAAACGGTTGCTTTAATCCTTGGAAAGCCGGAGAAGGATGGGGCCGCTTCAAAGGCGGGGTATCTTTGCTCCAGGAAAATCCTGTGGAGTGACCTTCTGGAGATGGATGTGATGCGACAGACGATTTTGGGTCCATCAGGAGATTCGCTTCAGGAATCCTTTGCTGAGGATAGTGAGCTTCTCACGGGTAGTGAGGCTGACGCGCCGCGTGATCACATCGTAGTTGAGCCGCGCGATTTTTTCGAGCAGGCTGCGGTAGATGGTCGCCAGCGTCCACAACGCTGGCTGGCTGTCTTCGGAAATCAAGGGGAGCAATTCATCGGCAGCCCGATAGTTGTCAAACGCGCGCTGGGCCTCGAACTCCAGCAAAGGGCGCAGCCGATCGATAGGAGAATTTGCTGCTAGTTCGGGTGCGGACATCCCAAACTGTTCGAGGTCTTCTTGAGGCAGATAAATGCGGCCGAGGGAAGCGTCTTCCTTCACGTCGCGGATGATGTTGGTCAGCTGGAAGGCTAGGCCGAGGCGCTCGGCAAGCGGCTCGGCCGCAGGATCGGTGTAGCCAAAAATGCGAATGCACACCAAACCCACAACCGACGCAACCTGATAACAGTACCGCTCCAGATCCTGAAAGCTGCGGTAATGAATTGTCAAACCGGAAGCGTTGGGCTGAACGCCTTCCTCCTCCACGTCCATTGCGGTGCCGAACGCCAGTCCATCAAGCAGTCCTAGCGGAATATGGAAACGCCGTTGAGCGTCGGTAAGTGCAAGCAGAATGGCATCATCGGTTGGAAGGCCCGCCTGGGCCGCGTGGAAGGCGTCCACCCACGCGTCGAGCCTCTGCCGGCGGTCCCGCGCCGAGACTGAAGGATCGTCGGCGATATCGTCGCAGCGACGCATAAAGGCATACACAGCGCAGAGCGCCTGGCGCTTGATCTTGGGAAGAACGAGAAATCCGTAGTAGAAGTTCTTGGCGCGCGCGCGTGTGATCCCGCGGCACACCGAGTATGCCATGTGCAGCTGCGACTCGGTGGGCACAAATTGGGGAGGGTTCTGCGCCACGGTCGTCATATCAGCTTGTGAAGGGCTGCGCGCGCAACCAGCGCAAGTTTACGCGATCTCGAGATTGCTGGACGCTTCCCGAGCACGGCGTAGCCTTGTCGCTCTATCGCGTTCAGGATCTCTTGACCACCCCTCGAGAACAGTTCAATGTCCAAAGCCAGTTCGCGACTCACTTGGCCAACCAGCGGCAAACCGCGATTGAACCATTCGCGGGCACGCTGAACTTCGAAGCGCATCAATTCGACGAATTCTGGCGTGTTTTGTTGGCCCGCAATTTCGGCTTCGGTAACGCCATACCTGCGCAGGTCTTCGAGCGGAAGATAGACCCGGCCTTTTTGGAAGTCGGGGCTGACGTCCTGCCAAAAATTTGCGAGTTGCAGCGCAGTACAGGTGTAGTCAGAAAGCTGCTGGCGCCCGCTATCGTGATATCCGCCGAGACAGAGGACCAGGTGTCCTACCGGATTCGCTGAGTAGCGGCAATAGGTGAGCAAATCGTCAAACGACTCATAACGTACGACGCTCTGGTCTTGGCGAAAGGCGCGGAGCAGATCGGAGAACTCGTGCTTCGGAATGTCAAATTCGCGGACCGTTCCCGCCAAGGCAACGAATACGGGATGCCGCGGCGAGCCCGCATAGCAGGCGTTCAGCTCGGTTTCCCATTCGTCGAGAAGCATAAGGGAAGCATCCGTATCCCCGGTTTCATCTCCGAGATCGTCAGAAATACGGCAGTAGGCGTATACGTTGAAAAAATGCTGGCGCAAGCGTTTGGGAAGGAACCATGTTGCCACCGAGAAATTCTCGTAATGAGTGCGCGCCAGGCGCTGGCAATAGGCATATGCTTCCTGCAAAGACGGAGCTTGCGCAGGAATGGCATACTCGGCGGGCAAACTGTTCCAGATGTGGTTGGCGGCGCTCATGAAAATCTCCGCCCTTAGCTTTTCGCAAGCCCTTAGCAAGAACCTGCAGAGCTAGGAGCCAAAAAGCGTATTGCCAAGAGCTGGGCTACTGTCCCGGAATGATCGCGGTCTTGATGTCTCCGTTTCGATTCATCATGTGCTGCAGCACCTGCTGCAAGCGCGAGAGCGGCGCTTCGCCGGTGATGTATTCCGTCGGACGAATCTTCTTTTCCGCGATCAAGGTCAAGGCTTTTCGTACGCTGTCGGGTGTGTGGTGGAATGTCGCCTTCAGCGTGACCTCAGAGTAGTGCAAGCGGTTCGTATCGAGCTCGACCTTGGTGCCCTTGGCGCATCCTCCGAAGAAGTTCACCGTGCCACCTTTGCGGACCATTTCGGTTGCCCAAATCCACGCTTCGGGCCGACCGACGGCTTCAATGACCACGTCCGCACCGCGACCAGCAGGCGATAGGGCTCGTATGGCGTCCACTGGATTCTCCACCGAACCCGTATGCACGACTTCCTGGGCACCCATTTTGCGGGCTGGGCTAATCTGGCCTTCACGCTTCACCACGGCAATCACGTTACAGCCCATCGCCTGCGCGACGTGAACAAACATGAGGCCTATCGGGCCGCCGCCAATGACGGCAACGGTATCCCCGATCTCTACTCCAGTCTCATGCAGCCCGCGCAATACGCAAGCAAGGGGCTCAACCATCGCTGCTTCTTCAAAACTTACATGCGGCGGAATCACCAGCGTGTTCAGATCCACGATCCGGCGAGGAATACGAATGTACTCAGCGTAAGCTCCGTTGTTGAACAGGAGATCTTCGCAGAGGTTTTCCTGGTGACGCGAACAGTAGAAGCAGGTTTGGCACGGGGCGGAGTTCAATGCCACCACCCGCATACCCTTCTTGAATCCGCGAACCCCGGTGCCCGTCTCCTCGATTGTCCCTGCCAATTCGTGCCCGAAAAGAGCGGGCGGCACAATCATTCGCGCATGATATCCGCGTTGGTAGACCTTAAGATCCGTGCCACAGGTCAACGCAACCTGCACCTTGACGAGAAGCTCGCCAGCTTCCACGTGAGGGATCGGTACCCGCTCAATTTTGACGTCCTCCTTGCCGTAGAGGACGGCCGCGGTCATTTTTCCTGTCACTGCTTTCCTTCCTGTGACGGCTGAATCACGATCTTCATCGAGTCGGGCAGCGGATGGGCCGCAAGATCGAGGGCCTCGACGGCTCGTTCTAGCGGAAAGCGATGGCTGATTAGCTTTTCCAGCTCCATCTCCCTACCCATCACAAATCGTACAGATTCATCCTGCAAATCAATGGATGCACTGTATGAGCCGATTAGCGTCTTCTCATCCATGCAAACGGCTGCAGGATCAAAGGGCGCTTCTCCGTGCTGCGTTTGGGCAAACAACAAAACGCGTCCGCCGGGGCGAACCGCGTCCATTGCGGTCCGGATCAGGCTATTCGCTCCAACAGCCAAAATCGCGGCATCCGCACCGCGACCTTCGGTCTGCTTGCGCGCCTCCTGGACCGGGTCAGCTTTCGAGGCGTCGATAGAATTGTCGAGTCCGAATGCTTTCGCTATTGTAAGCCTCTGCATATACAAATCGGAAGTGATTACCCTAGCCCCTGCCCGTTTGGCCAATGCGCTCAACATGATACCGATAGGTCCCTGACCTAGGGTAAGAACGGTTTCACCCGGCTGAATCGCCATCCGTTCGATGCCCTTGATGCAGGTATTGACCGGTTCGACGAAACTCGCCTGCTCGAAGGATGTGTCGTCCGGAAGCCGGACTGTGCCGCGCTCGACGATCCAATCCATGACCCTCACATACTCGGCGAACCCCCCGCCCGAGGGCTCAAAACCGGCCGTGCAGCCCACTTTCTTGTACGTAGGGCACTGGGCAAAAGTTTTGGCTTGGCAGTAAAAGCAGTGGGTACAGGGGATGTGGTGGAACACCATAACCCGGTCCCCAGGGGCGAATTGGGTGACGTTTTTTCCGGTCGCAGCCACAGTTCCGGAGGTCTCATGGCCGAAAATGCGCGGAGCCGAGTGCGAGCCAGTGGCGATCTTTTTCAGGTCGGTTCCGCAAATCCCACAGGTGTGGACTTTGATCAGGATTTCGCCTGGTCCGATCTGCGGGACGGGAACGGTTTCCAAGCGAACGTCATGGATTCCGCGATATACCGCGGCCAGCATGGTTGTGGGAATCGGGTGTGAAGATTGCGTCGAGGTCAATTGCTGAGCAATGGCCATGTCAGAGTTTAGACGTAAACCCTAGCACTATTGTATTGGTCAAAACGCTTTCGCGCAGCCACGCACACAGGTTTTCTGAGGCCGTCTGCGTGTTGCGCGCCAGACGGAGGGTTCTGAGCCACATCCACGGACGCACAGCGATGTGGAGAGCAAAACGGTGTTGCTGGAATTGGCCGTCGCGAACGAATTGCGACATCGCGGGCAACTCAAAGTCGTATTCGTCGGAGATAGATTTGACTGCGACGAATGGAAGCTGATGGGTCATGGCGGCGCGAGCGACCGCGGCTGCTTCCATATCGACTGCTTGGGCGCCGTAGGATTTTGCCAGCCGCTGCTTGTCCGCGATGGATGCAATCTGAGCGGAGGACACCAGGATGGTGCGGCCCAGCGGGGTCTTCGCCAGCGGAGCAATCTTGATTGCCGTCTCGTGGCGGCTGCCATCCTGCGCGTCGATCACAAGAGTTGGGAAAATGGTCTCGCCGACGGGCAAATCGGGGACAAGCGCTCCTGCGATTCCAGCAGAAATAACGGTTCCAGGCGAGTACCTTACAATCGCCGCTTCGGCAGCCCGGCGTGCTGCTTCCGCGCCAATCCCCCCGCAGACCACCACCGCGTACTTGCCTTGGTAGAAGGTGAAAGAGCGGCCTTCGTGCTCGACGACGGTCCTCGGCCAGGCCTTCACCAGGGGATGAAGCTCGCGATCTAAGGCCCCGACAATTGCAATCTTCGCACCCGCATCAGACATTTCTTTGACCGCTTTTTGGACTCATCAGGAGGTCTGTCATCCTACTCGATGCAGTGAGAAATTCAGTATAGGCCTGCAACCCTGATCCCCATGGCAGCCAATCGCAAGTGACTTCCCACCCAACATCAAAGGTCCGTCGAGCTATTCAAAAAAGCCTATACGTACCCGTTGCCGCGAAACCACTCGACGGCACGCCGTAGCGCATTGTCAACCGCAAGCAGTTTCCAACCCAATTCCCGCTCGGCTTTGGCTGACGATACGAACATCTTTTTGCGGCCCATGCGAACGGCATCGATCGTGGCGCGGGGCTCGCGTCCGCGGATGCGCCCGGTAATGACCTCATCTACCACCCCCGTTGCGAGCGCGAGAACATAAGGAACGCGAACCGATGGCGAAGGAAGTCCGGTGATCGCGGCAAGCTTGTCAAGGATCTGCTTCAGAGTGAGGTTCTCGCCGCCCAGGATGTAGCGCTCCCCGCGCCGTCCTTTCTCGAGAGCGGCAATGTGGCCGCGGGCACATTCGGTTACGTCTACCAAGTTCAGCCCGGTGTCTACGTAAGCCGGGAACTTCTTTTTCAGAAAATCGACGACGATCCGGCCCGTGGGTGTCGGCTTGATGTCGCAATCGCCGACAGGAGTGGTTGGATTCACGATGACTACTTCAAGCCCACTGCGCGCCGCCTGAACCGCAAGCTGTTCGGCGACAAACTTGGAGCGCTTATAAGGCCCAATCATATTGTCGAGCGAAACTGGCGAGTCTTCATTCGCCGGTTGCCCGTTAGAAGTGAAGCCCATGGTGGCCACACTGGATGTGTATACCACGCGCCGGACGCCACACTTCCGTGCTGCCTCGAGAATGGCTCGCGTCCCTCCGACATTGGCGCGATACATCTCGTCCGGGTCGCGCACCCAAAGCCGATAGTCAGCTGCAACATGAAACACCGTTTCGCACCCGGAAATTGCCGTTTCCAGTGATGCAGGATCACGCAGGTCGCCCTGAACGAGATCGGCTTTCAGGTCAGAAACATTCTTGGTGTTACTGGTGGCCCGTACTAAGAGGCGCAGATCGGCCCCCCGCTCGGCGAGAGCGCGAGCGACGTGGCTTCCAACAAATCCCGTGGCGCCGGTCACGAAGGCAAGCATAGAAGTCAGAGTATAACGGCAGGGGTCATGCACAATGGGATCTGCTGAAGGGGGTCGCTAGGGTGGGGGACTCGATCTATGACTTCGGCATCATGCGCCCGATACAGGCAGCCACCAACTCGAGTTCCCGCAGATCCTCATTGGTGAAATCTGCGCCGGCGCCGGAGGGATGTTCTGCCTTCCGCGAGACCTGAATAACCCCAACGATGTTGCCGTTCGGGTCCCCGATCGGAGCGGACATGAGCTTCTGGATGACCTCGCTGTCAGCGCCCGATTCGCCGATCTTTACGACCTCGAAAACGCTTAGGTGCTTTACTCGGGTGAAGGCGTTGAATAGATCGGAACGTCCGGTTCGGGCCGTTCGGGCGGCCACCGAGGGACTAGAAAGCGGAATGGCTCCCACTTTCTTCAGTTGTGCCGGGAACAGAAACCTGAGGACATTACCTGAAACCTCCAGCAGGGCGATCTCTGTGCGTCTGACGCCGAACTTTTCGGCCACGCCGGCGCAAATGGCTTCCGGCGTTTCACCCGGAACCTCTAGCCCTGGAAGCTGTTCTGTTTCAGACATCACAGACGGAGTATGCACCCTCAAAAGGTAACTAGCAAGGTAACTAATGGTACCGGTACGGGATGTGACTGGGGTTTTTAAGGGGGTAGATGGCTGCTTGAATTTCTGAAAAAACGTGTTCCAAGGCTTCTTGTCGGACCAGGAACTCGAGAGCCAGATTTTAGGCCAGCAGACTGTCGACGATGGCCTCGACATGAATGCGCGTCGTATCGAGGAATTCCACATCGGCCCCGGAGTCGCGCAACAACAGGGGAAGCTCCGTGCCGGCTAGGACGACGGCTTCGACGCTTTCTCCGTATTTCATGCGCTGCGCAATGAGTAGGATTTGCGACCGAGTCTCGGGAAGGAACTGGTTTTTCAGCAGTTCTGCGATGTACTTTTGATGGATCAATTGGCGCTCCGGTTCGGTGGGGGTAATTAGGCCGACTCCAGCTCGTTGGAACTCGTCTGGATAGAAACTGGCTCCCATGGTGAAACGAGTGCCGAGCAGACCAACCTTTCTTAATCCCAGCGTCTTGGCGTGGTTCGCGGTCGCCCGCACAATGTTGACGAAAGGGATCTGCGACCTCCGCTGGACTTCGTCGAAAACTAAGTGGGGAGTGTTGGCGGCGACACACCCGAGCTCCGCGCCAGCCCGCACCAAAGCCCCGACGCCTTGCGCGATGTAGTCCGCCAATTCTTCCAACCGTCCCCGGTTGAGTAAGGCAATGACTTTGTCCACATCGAGGCTGTTGATAACGATATGCGGCAAAGCGTCTGCCTGCGGATTCGCACTTATTGGCCACTCTGAGAACTCATTGCTGCACGCAACGCGCGCTCGTTTTCGGCGCTCCAGTACTTGCAGTCTAGGTGCATGAATACCGAAGTGTAGGGAATTGCTAGCTGTGTTTTGAGAATGAGGACATGGTACTGGGCACCATCCTTGGCAAGTTCGTCTATGAGGGATTGGTGAAGGCGCGAGTGGACATCGTATTCATGGAGGAGGGGACCGATTTGGGTTCGGTAATTTGAGATACCGGGAGCATCCTTGTCTTGGATGAACGGGAGTTCGGCATCCATAAAGATGACCGGACGTACATGGATGGACTTCTGGATGGCAGCCAGGACCGTGCGCACGACTTCGAGTTGGTCTGCGTTGGTCTCGATTGTTTCGATCCCAGAACCAACCTGCTCCGGATAGGCCGAGTCGACGATGAGGATCCAGTTGCGGTGGCCCATCAGGGGCAGCTCCGCGGCTAGACGTGACTGCCAGGACTGGGCATTCGCAGGAAGCACGTACATCAAGGACACTACACATAGCACCCACGGAGCAAGGGAAGGTCTTCTCATTCAAGTCTCCCGAATCTAGAGTTCGCGACACACACACTTTACTCTACGGGCTGGTTTGGCGTAGAGATCGGATTCGGCCCTGGCTTGGACCATTCTGACGATCCCTTTTTAAAACGTCTCTGCCGATGGCAAGCGGATTTTGATGGAAGGCCTATCGCAGCAGGTTCAATCCGCCGTTCACGGCACCACGGGTTTGAAGAAGCAGCGGGCGCCTATTTTCTTCGCATTCTCCGTATGACCACCCCGCGTAACTCGTGATTATCCGAGATAGCCCAGGGTTTCCGGCATCGCGCGGAGGTCTCCAATCCGCGATTTCAACAACGAAGCACTGAATGCTTGAGGATCACACCCAGCCTAGGGAGGAAATAGCGCTAATCCTTTTCGCCGACCACCTTCTTGTAGGCGGTCAGAGCGATCAGCGGGAAGTAATCGCGATAAAGATGGTACATGAGGTAAAACACGCTGGGGAAGCCAGTGCCGGTGAAGTAAGGCTCGTCCCAGGAGCCATCCGCGCGCTGGGTCTTCAGCAAATAAGCAATGCCTTTGGCGACGGATTCGCTTCGAGTGTCGTTTGCGGCGAGCAGGCCCATCACCGCCCAAGCGGTTTGTGATGGCGTGCTCGGGCCAACGCCTTTGGTGTTGGGGTCATCGTAAGAGGCGCAACTTTCACCCCAGCCCCCATCAGCATTTTGAATCATGCGCAGCCACTCGGCCCCCTGCTGCACGTAAGGCTCGTGGTGGTCCACCCCGATCGCCTCCAGGCCCCGGAGCACGAGCATGGTTCCGTAGATATAGTTCACGCCCCAACGTCCAAACCATGCGCCGTCGGGCTCCTGCTGGCTGCGAATGAACTTGATCGCTCTCTTCACCGCGGGATGGCTCTTATCGTACCCGTATGTGGCGAGCATTTCGAGAATGCGCCCAGTGATGTCGACGGTTGCGGGGTCGAGCATGGCATTGTGGTCGGCGAATGGAATGTGCTGGAAGACCATGCGGTCATTGTCCTTGTCAAAGGAGGCCCATCCGCCGTTCTTGCACTGCATGGTGAAGATCCAATCAATCGCACGTTGAATCGACTCGTGTTGATAGCGTCCGTTGGGATGCTCGACCTTCGAAAGGCCAAGAGCCACCATGGCAGAATCGTCCACATCCGGATAAAACTCGTTATTGAACTCGAAGTACCAGCCCCCAGGCTTGCCTTTCTTGTTCTTGACCGACCAGTCTCCGTAGCTGCGCACCTGCTTCTGGAGGGTCCAATCAGCGGCTTTCACCATGCGCGGATCGGTGGGCGTCATACCTGCTTCGCCGAGAGCAAACACGGCATAAGCGGTATCCCAAACCGGAGACACGCAAGGCTGCATCCGGAAGGTCTCACCTTCTTCGATCCCGAGCTTCTCGAATTCGTCGAGCGCGCGGATCACCTGGGGATCATCAAGCGAGTAACCGAGGCAGCGCATGGCAAGGATCGAGTTCACGATGGATGGATAGATGGCTCCCAAACCATCGGACATCTCGAACCGTTCTAACATCCACTTCTCCGCTTTCTTCAGCGCAATGGAGCGCAGGGGGCGAATGTGGACCGCCTCGAACCAGTGCACCATACGGTCGATGACCAGAAAGAAATTCCGCCAGGAGATCGGCTTCTTGCTCCACTCAAGATGCATTCGCGAACTGTCGCGGCCGCCGAGGAAGAGTTCGTCGATGTGCATCTCTTCAGGAATTTTCTTGAACGGCTTTCGCGCGTACAGGATCGAGAGCGGAACCAGGATGGCGCGCGACCAGGAGGAAATCTCGTAGATGTTGAACCAGAACCAGTTGGGAAACAGGACGATCTCAGGCGGAATGGCCGGAACGGCGTCGTAGTCGTATTGCCCGAGGAAGCAGAGATAGATTTTGGTGAAGGTGTTGACCTTGGTGACCCCGCCCATTTCGAGAATCTTCTTGCGTGCGCAGGCAAGGGCTGGGTGATCAGGTTTGTAGCCGGCGAGCTTCAGACTAAAGTAGGCTTTCACCGAAGCGCTAATGTTCGATTGGCCGCCTTGGTAGATTGGCCAGCCACCATCTTCGTTCTGGCCGCGAAGGATGTAATTTGCAGCTTTTTGGAATCGATCCTGACTGCCCGTGCCGAGCACGGTGTGCATGAGGATGTAATCGGATTCGAGAGTGGTGTCGGCTTCGAGTTCGCCGCACCAGTAGCCTTCTTCGTGTTGCTGCGAAAGGAGCCAGTTGCGGGCTGCGTCGATCGCGGAGGCTGCGCGGCTTGAGAGATCATCAATCTTGCCGAAACGGAGTTCAGGGGCGCTGGGCGTGCGAGATGAAGATGAATAATCGTCCATAACTTACGTCGCCCTTGCCTTCAGCAGCTAAAAGCGCAGGCGCCCTTGGAACGCTTGCCGGTTCCGCAAAAAATACCTTCTCACTCGGTGCCTGGCTCATGAGCAGATCCGCTAAAACAAGCCCAAGATCCGGGCAAAATTCCCTAGGAATGAGCAGGTCATCCGAGGGCTGGCTTGTCTCGACGCGAAACTAGCCTGCCGGGACGCCTGCTGGAGCCGGTGCGGCAGAAATCGCTTCCACGATCTCGGGAGGCAAGCCGAAGCGCACGTTCTCTGGCATGACCTCAACTTCCCGCAAATTGTTGTATCCCTTCTCGCGAAGGAACTCGACCACTTCTTCTACTAGGCACTCGGGGGCAGACGCCCCAGCGGTAAGAGCAATAGTATTCACGCCCTCGAGCCAGCCCGGTTCAATGTCCTTGCAACTGTCGATCAGGTGCGAGGAGCGACCCAAGTTGCGCGCGACTTCCACCAGGCGATTGGAGTTTGAACTGTTTTCGGATCCGACGACAAGAAGCAGGTCGGCGTCAGAAGCCACGTGCTTCACTGCCACCTGGCGGTTCTCGGTAGCGTAGCAGATGTCCTGTGCATGCGGTCCCTTGATGTTGGGGAACTTGCGACGCAGGGCTTCGATAATGTCCTTTGCTTCATCCAGGCTGAGTGTAGTTTGCGTGAGGTATGCGACCCGGTTGGGATCAGGAACCGAAAGCGATTCGACTTGCGAAGGCGAGCCCACCACCTGGGTCACCTGGGGCGCTTCGCCCAAGGTGCCGATGATTTCATCATGGTCGCGGTGGCCGATCAGTATGAGAGAGTAACCTTCTTTTGCGAATTTAACGGCCTCAACGTGAACCTTTGTGACCAGAGGACAGGTCGCGTCGATCACGCGCAGGCCACGGTCCTTGCTCGCCTTGCGGACTTCGGGAGAAACGCCGTGCGCGCTATAGATGACGCGCTCCCCCTCCGGGACCTCGTCGACCGAGTCCACGAAGATGGCACCCTTGCCCTGGAGCTCTTCCACGACAAAGCGGTTGTGCACAATCTCCTTGCGCACATAGATGGGCGGACCAAAGGCTTCGAGGGCAATGCGGACGATGTCGATAGCTCTCACTACGCCGGCGCAAAAGCCCCGTGGCTTCAGCAAAAGCAGGCTTTTCTGGGGTTCAGACACGTATTCTCCAGGTGTTTAAAAGATACACGTTTCCAAGTTAAGGTTGTAAAAAGGGTATCGAAAACAAGGGCTTAGGTCAATGTAACCTCAAGCACCGTCAGGAATTAGCAGCGGGATGGGAAAAGCGGGGGGCGAACGGGAAAGCCGGCCCACGGGAGGCGAAACCGCTTGAAGCCGCCAAAATCTCAGGGACCTTTCTCGAACCAGGTTTCTAATCGCACTCCATCTTCCTCGAGCAGGAAGCTACCTGCCCCGAAGCATTCGCCGAAGAGACGGTGCGATTCAGGGTCGCGGGCGGCGCGAGTAATCCATTGCGGGCCAACTCTGTATTGAGCTGAGGTGAACCAACGCTGGGGCAAGACCTCTACCAGCCCGGCGTGGAGATAGAAAACAAATAGCGCCATGGCAGGATCGTCAGCTCCCTTCCCGGCATAGGTGGTCGGGACAATGAGTTCCTCAACTTCCCTTAACCCAGAGGGCACGTCGATGCTGTGGGTTCCGGGAGCAAGTTGCAGGGGGACTTCGAAATCAGCAACCGGTTCGCTCACCGAGTAAATGCGGTCGGCTGACTGCTTGAACCAGCCGGCGACTTCGGAGAGATCGAAGCTCTTGAGGTTCTCGGGGTCGAAGCAGGTGAAGCGCAGGTTGCGGCCTTCGGGGCACCAGACGCCAAGCCGGCCATCGCCAGCCAGAAATGGTCTGCAGTACGTATTCAGGGCAAGCAGCGCCCTATCGGTCTCGCCCTCGGGCGCCAGTGAGACCACGTAACTGAGGGCCCCCTGGTCGCCGTGGTGCCTCCACTGAAGCGGCTGATTCAGAGTGGTCCTGATGGCCGGGAAGGTGTTCCAGTACCAGGGAGCCGGGCCGATGGTACGAGCAAGCTGATCCCGCAGGGCGGCTGTGTCAATCCTGTCCATCAGGTACTTACGCCCGACGACGGAACATTTTCGCGAATGAAGCGAACGATGTCGTCCATCGAGGTTCCGGGCTGGAAGATCGTGGCCACACCGGCCTGTTTGAGGTTAGGAATGTCCTGGTCGGGAATGATTCCGCCGACGATAACGAGCACATCGTCCATTCGATTTTGCCGTAAGAGATCCATCACACGCGGCACGATGGCATTGTGCGCACCAGAGAGAATCGAAAGCCCGATTACTTGCACGTCTTCCTGCAGCGCCGCGCTGACGATCATTTCAGGCGTCTGGCGCAAGCCGGTGTAGATCACTTCCATGCCAGCATCGCGCAGGGCACGAGCGATTACCTTGGCGCCGCGGTCATGTCCGTCGAGCCCGGGCTTAGCGACGAGAACGCGGATTTTTGCCTCGGCCATCGTCGGTATTAGAACACAGTTGGAACCTCGACGAATACCTGGGGCAGGATCAAGAGTCTGGCGAAATGGTCTCTCGTCGTGGCGGTCCTCGCAAGAATGGCTCTTGTTCTGAAGTTGCTTACCTAGCGAGAATCCTGCGGATCAGGGTGTGGTTACATCCAGGCTACGCCACAGATACCAACAGGCCACACTGCGGTAAGGCTCCCAGCATTTGGCAATTTTTTCCATCTGGGCGGGTGAGGGAAGCTTGATCTTGCGCTTCCTCGCTGGGCTGGATGGCTTGGCCCGATTCTTGTCGAGATAATGCCGGAACATGGCCATGCGAATACCGAAGTCGCCTGTGGGAAGGATGTTGGAGCGGCGCAGGGTGAACATCAGGAACATGTGTGCGGTCCAGTCGCCGACACCTTTGACCTGGGTGAGATGCTCAATCACTTCCTCGTCGGACATGTTGAGAACGCGCAGAAAGTCGAGTTCACCCCGGTTCGCCCGCGCAGCCATATCAAGGAGGTATGCGGACTTTTGTTTGGAAAGACCGGCTGCACGCATCTGCTCAGGCGTGAGCTTGAGGACGCCTTCGGGCGTGAGCGGATCGCCCGCAAGCGCGGTGAAACGGCCGAAGATGGTCTCCGCAGCTTTGCCATTGAGTTGCTGGTAGGCGATCGCCCGGGCCAAACTGTGGAAGGTGGGCTCGCGGTACGCCATGCGATAGGGGCCGACGCGCTCGATAAGCCCGCGCATCACGGGATCGGACTTTTTCAGGTGGGAAACGGCTTTACGCATACGCTTTGGCTCGCTTGTCGGTATTGACTTAAGACGAGCCCTGTCCGTTCCACATAGTACCAGCAAGGGACAAAGATCCCGCAAGCAACAGGCATTCAGAGTCGCGCAAGTCGGCCTCACTCAGTTCTGCGAGGCACTCTCCTTGAAAATGCGTGAGTGGAACCGGAGCGTCTCGCCAAGGTGGGACAGGAAGTAGTCCGGCGTGTGGGCCCCGGGATAGAGATGGAATTCATGCGGCACCCCTTCCGCTAGCAGTTGCTGATGCAGTTTGCTCGCGCCTTCTTCAAAGCCAAAGTCATCCTGCTGGCCGCAGTTGATGTAGATCGCCATGGTTTTAAGCTGCGCGCGGTTTTGCCGGGCGAGGAGGAATGGGTTGTTCTGATTCCAGTGCGCGACGTCAATGGGATTTCCAAAAACTCCGCCAAGAAGATGGGCGAGTGGTCCGGCCTGCTGCAAATTGGTATTGATCTGTTTGGGCGAGTCGGTGATCAGGGCAGCGCTTTGCACGCTCACCGATCCGAAGAGTTCGGGATGAGAGAACGCAAAACGCAGTGCACCATACCCGCCCATGGATAGACCGGTGATGCCGCGAGTTTTGCGGGTGCGAATTACGCGAAACTGGGTTTCGATGCGAGGAATGAACTCTCGGAGAAAGAAATCGCTATATCGCTGCTTACCGTCTGCGGAGTTGATGAAGAACGAGCCCCGGCCCTCCACGGCGACGATGAGGAAATCGCCGATGGTGCGGTTTTGGCGCAGGTCTTCAATGAGACCCCATCCTCCACCTAGCATCAGCGCTTGTTCGTTCTGACCCAGGCCATGGAGGAAATACAGAATGGGATAACGCTTTGCGTGATCATGGTCGTAATTCGACGGCAGGAGTGCGCAATATCGCACCGGGCGTTCGAGAATCTTACTCGGCGTGAGGCTGCAATCGATGCGTCCCTGAGCCCGGGCATCGGAACTAGAGAGCAGGGCTGCCAAAGCAAACACGGACGCCGTGATGGCGAATTGAGAGGCGGAACGAAACATTCTCATTCGTATCGCAGTGCCTGAACGGGATCGAGCTTTGCAGCGCGGGAAGCCGGGTAAAGGCCGGAAAGGAGGCTGATGATGAATGCGATCCCAAGTGCGAAAATTACCAGCCACCAGGTGACGGCCCAGAAGTCTTCCGGGGGGAATCCCTGGTTTCTGAGGTAAACATTTGTGCCGATGCCGATGATCTTTCCTATCGCCCATCCGAAGATGACCCCCAGGCAGCCACCGAGCAGCCCCATCGCTCCCGCCTCGGCGAAGAACAGGCCGCGGACATCGTGATCGCTTGCGCCGATCGCCTTCATGATTCCGATCTCGCGGCGTCGTTCGAGCACAGCCATTACCAGCGTATTTACGATGCCGATCGATGCGACCGTAAGCGCGAGGCTGCCGAAGATAAACAGAAACATGTCGAGAATCTTGAAAAAGCGCTGCATGCTCTTGCTGGCATCAAGAATGGAGAACGTATTGAAACCAAGCTTCTTGATGCCTTCTTCGACCGACGCCACCTTACTGGCACCTGCCACACGAGCAATGAGCGAGGTATAGATCGGTTCGCTCGATGTGGCCCGGGTGGCGTCACGAGTATCGAAAGCTTGCATGGGGCGGATGGACTCTAACAGCTTCTCGGGCAGAAACACCCGTGCCCGCATGGATCCGCGCATGCTGTCGGGATCGAGGTCGGTGACGCCGACGATGGTGAGTGGCAGTTCGCGCTGCAGGACGGAGTACGAGGCGGAATCCTGGGCATTGCTGGAGGCGGTCCGCGCGGCGTACCGCATGATTAACTGCTTGCCCAGCAATGGGCCAGATACTTCTGACACCTTCAATTCCTCCGGGGCGCGAGGCAGGGATCGCCCGAGTAATTCAGCGGCAAAGCTTTTCTGAATGATCACTTCGTGCGCCTCGTCAGACGAGAAGAAGCGGCCCTGCATGCCCTCGAAACTGTCGCTTTCCTTCGACGATAACGCCATGCCGGAAACCATGGTGAGATGGGCCTTCTCCTCCAGACGTAACTCGGTGACGAAACGGAGTTCAGGATAGGCCTCGACCACGCCCGGGATGCTTGCGATTTTCTGTCGAGCCGCTTCATTGAGGTCGGGACTTTCTGCGGCAGATGGGCCGTTGATCTCCTGTTCGCGGTTGAAGGCGCGAAGATCGCGGCGGGAGGTAACCACGACCGTGTCGAAAAGGCCGGAAGACCTCAGGTGGCGCGTTGCCATGCGCTGCAGGCCAACCCCCAGCGATAGCATGGCGACCAGGGATGCGACGCCGACTGCGATGCCCAGAGTGGTGAGCGAGTTCCGTAACACGGCCTCCCGCAGATTTCGCGCCGCGAGTTCGACAGAATCATAGAGCTTCATGCCTCACCTCGCGAGGCTGTGGTTATTGCGTTGGACACGTCGGAAATAACCTTGCCATCAGCTAAAGAGATCATTCGCTCGGCGTAGGTGTCGGCGATGTTTTGCTCATGGGTTACCAATACGACCGTCATTTGCGAAGAGCGATTAAGGTCACGGATCAGGTCCATGACGTCTTTTCCGGTGCGGCTATCGAGGTTGCCGGTGGGTTCGTCGGCAAGCAGAATCTTGGGTTCAGTGACCAGTGCTCGCGCAATTGCGACCCGCTGCTGCTCGCCTCCGGAGAGTGCAGAGGGACGATGATGAAGTCGACCACTCAGTCCGACCCGGGTGAGCGCGCGGGTGGTGAGATCGAGCCGCTTACCGCGATCGACTTCGGCAAAGCGCAATGGCAGCTCAACGTTCTCGAGCACAGTCATGCGTGGGATCAAGTTGAAGGACTGAAAAACCATCCCCACGGTGCTGCGGCGATAGGCTGCGAGATCCGAGCGTGAAAGGCGGGACAGATTCTTGTCGCAACTCACCACCGTCCCCGAGGTTGGCGAGTCGAGTCCAGCGATCAGATTCAGCAGGGAAGACTTGCCCGAACCCGAGGCGCCAAGTAGCGCCACGAATTGTCCGTCGGCAATCGTGAGGGTCACGTTGTCCACGGCGCGGATGACGGTGCCGCCCATATGGTAATGGCGGCAGAGGTCCTGAGTGTGAATGCCTGCAGTCAAAACAAGAGTTTAACAGCAGATTGCGGGTGGGCTGGCAACGGCACCCCGGGGCGGGGAATCGAATTTGCTTTCCTGGAGGAAAGTATGCGAATTCCATTTCTGATCGGCCGGGTGATGTTCGGGGGATATTTCATCATGAGCGGCATCAATCATTTCAAGCAGCAGAAGCAGTTGTCGCAATACGCGGCGTCAAAAAAAGTGCCTAAGCCTGAACTTGCGGTGAAGACGACGGGAGCAATGTTGATCGTGGGCGGTACCAGCATTCTCCTCGGAATCACACCCAAGCTAGGGACCTCGGCGGTCGTCGGATTCCTGGCGGGCGTCTCGCCCGTGATGCATGATTTCTGGAAACAGAGTCAACCCGAGCAACGCATGAATGAAATGATCAATTTCACGAAGAATCTGGCATTGATCGGCGGAGCCATTGCTCTGATGGCTGTAGAAGAACCATGGCCCGCAAGCGTGCCAGTGCTTGCGCCGAAGAAGAGTCTGATGAAGCGGGTTCTGAGAGAGGTCGCCGCTTAGGAGCGGCCGCCTCTTTTACTCGAGCGCGCGCTTTGGCAAGGTCAGTTCTGTCGGTTGCTCTCCGGCGCTAAATTGAATCAGCTTCTGAATTGCCGGGCAAACCATCAAAAGAACCTGGGCCTTGGGCTCAAAAGCCTGCTGTACCAGCTTAAGTTGTTGCTGTTTCCAGCCGGCTGGGGGTTTATCTCCGCGATCCAGGTAATCGAGCCCCTGCAAGGCTGCCGCGCTGATTGTGGACAGATTCTGCGACAAGGGCATCACTTCCTGTACAAACCAGGATTTTGTCACCAGCGGCTCCAGATTCTCCGCGTTGTTCTTCCAGGCCGAGAGTTGGGCGCGAATCTGAGCTTCCATGCCCGGCTTGATCGGGCCGGTTACGAATGCATTCACGAGGGCGGCAAACTCACGCGACTTTAAGCTCTCCGGCCTGGCGGTATCCACGGCGCGATTCATCGGAGTAAGCGAGGTCGGCTTGATGGTCGCGAGTTCGTAGCGCGAGTAGCCTTTTACGGGCTCGACCAGATCAATCAAGCCCCGGAGTGCAGCGACGTCCTCGGTTCCAGCCATCCGCTGAAGCATTACGTGATACTGCGTGTTCTGGGTGACGCTGTATGCATCGAGCCAGGTGTTTACCGCTGCCAGGCGCTCATACATGGAGTTGACGTCGGTGACATTCTGAGGTGACCAAAGCCGCTCCGCAATGGCAGCCATGCGGGGCCAGATGCGCGAATCAACGTTCTCCGCTGACACGTACTCGGACCACATGCAAGCCTCGCCACCGAGGATCTTCTGCTTCTCGGCATCCGACAGAGTTGCGGTCGGACCTGTGAATGGATCGACGACATAGTGAGCGGAAGCGGGGTTGATCAGGTCGAGGTAATAGCCGGAGGAAAGAATTCCGCGGTATCCCTGCTGCGCGGCCTCAGCGAGCGACTTCTGACCGCGCCAGGACTGGATGACGATGTCTTTGGGAACTTCGGGACGAAGAACTTCGTCCCAGCCCTCCATTGTCTTGCCATACTTGGTGACGATCTTTTGCACGCGCTTGTTGAAGTAGGCTTGTAGCTCGTCATTTCCTTTCAGGCCGTGCGAGTGCATGAAGTCTTGAATCTTCGGATTGCTATCCCAGGCCTTGCCATTGACCTCGTCGCCGCCGATGTGGAAGAACTGGTCGGGGAACAGCTTCGCCATCTCGCCGATGAACTTGTCGAGGAACTTGTATGTGCTCTCGCGGGTGGGATCCATGGCGGGATCAAAGATGCCGAACTCGCGTCCGATGGAGTATGGCCCGGGATTGCTGGCCAGGTCGGGATAGCCGACCAGCCATGCCGTACAGTGTCCCGGCATGTCAAATTCCGGAACCACGCGGATGCCGCGATCGTGCGCGTAGCTGATGATGTCGCGAATTTGGTCCTGGGTATAGTAGAGGCCATCTGAGCCCATCTCGTGCAGTTTAGGGAAGCGCTTGCTCTCCACCCGGAAGCCCTGATTATCCGCGAGGTGCCAATGAAACACGTTCAGCTTCACTGCCGCCATGGCGTCGAGGTTACGTTTGATAACGTCCACCGGCATGAAGTGGCGGCTGGAGTCGATCATCAACCCGCGCCAGGGAAAGCGCGGTTTATCTTCGATCGTGATTGCCGGCACGGCGAAGCCCTGCGGCGTCACCTGGATGAGTTGCAGGAAGGTTTCGAGGCCCCGCATCACGCCGAGGGTGGTCGGGGCGGTGAGTTCAGCCTTGGCAGAGGTCACGGTTAGCACATACGATTCATCTTCCCCAAGCTGTTGAGGGTTCTTGCTGGCGGCACCGGATTGGATTTCAAGCTGTCCGGCTTGCGCTTCGCTGGCTACATGGAAATTGGTCGCGAGCATTCCTGTGTGCCGGCGCAGATCGGTCAAAAAGATTTGCGCCACGTTCTGAAGCCTCGAGTCCGAGCCCTTGAGCACCAGAGCGAACGATGGTTCAATCGGCAGCGAGCCCGTGGAGGGTTTTACGCTGGCCGGCCACGGCATTAAGTTCAAAGCCGGAGAGGCGTTTTCTGCTGACACTTGCGATGCGATAAGCACGGTTCCAAGTACTGCCATGATGATTGCGCGCACGGTTCCCCCTAGGAGAGCTGAAGGAGAATATTAACGCGAGAGAGGCAGTTGGGGGGATTGACGTTTCGTGGGTGGGGAGGCTTCTTAGGCAAAATCAGTAAGAACAGCGGCCGAAGAAATACCGGGTGAGACGGTGGTGAGTGCAATTAGCAGCTGGCAGCGGGCTGCGAGAACTGTGCGATTTCCGAGGCGGGCAAAAAGGAATTTCCGTCGATTCGTTCGAGGCCCATTTCAGCCATTTCCCCAATCCAAATCAGCCGAAACTGGCCTTTGTGGTCGCCCATGCGAACGTCGATAGAGTCCCCGATGCGCATGCGCCGCCGAACGCCCTGCACGACGACGCCGTTGGCGCTCAGGCTTGTGATCATCGCAGGCAAAGAGAAAGCCTGACCGAAAGCGTCTACTCCCCAAACGTTCACCGGCAATTGAACCCAGACCCTTGCATTTCGGCGCCGATCCATGCAGCCCCCTCAAGACTTGAGGAGATTTTGATATAAGCCGGCGTTCTTGAAAACTTACGCCCGTTATTACCGCGCGGGTACTAGAGTTTAAGGAAAACGTACTACCGCAGGCCGTGCAACTAGTTAAAATCCTTCATGGAACAGGCACCCGGTCCAGCCGGATCCCCGCAAGTTCCGCACGGTCCAGTTTCGGGCTTGGAGGAAGCGGACTTGGCCGAAACCGCGAACACTGAGAGCTGGGGAGTAAGCTTCGTGCTGCGGCACTTGGGGCAGGAGGTTTTTTCATCCCCATAAACCAGGGCCTCGAAATGGTGTTCGCATTTCTTGCAGATGTATTCAAAAATGGGCATGGTATTAGCTCCGTGACTCTCCGGTTAAGAATAAACCAAAGCTGCTTACCTGCTCTACAGTTCCTACCCGATTCCCATCTGACGCGCGCACCGCTAAAGTTAAAGCAAAGATTGTGAGCTTCCCACCGAAGCTCAAAGAATAAAGGCGCCTTCTCCAGCAGGCGCCTTTTCCGTTCCTGGTTGGGAGCAGGTCTACCACATCGTGAAGTTCACCTTGTCAAGATATATGTGGTAGTCAGCCATCTTGCCGTTCCCGTCCTGCTGATAGTTGATGGTGACTCCGTTCCAGCTTGTCTTGCCGGGATACTTGTATTTATTGACGGTATGGGTGACACCGTTCAAGGTGATCGACTTGAAGAGCAAACGGTTGTCCGACGTTCTCTGTACCTTAAGGACGAGGTGATTCCAGGCGTTGTTCTTGGGATAGCAAGGAATACCAGTGGCGACCCACTTTTTGTTTACGTTGTCGTAAATGTCCCATTCGTGGCCACCGGCGATGCGGCATTCATGGCCCCAGATGAACCCCTTACCAAGCTTGCTTCCCATGAACTGGTTGATGTCGAACTCCAGTGCCTGCGAGGACGACAACTGAGAAGTGTAGAAATACGCTTCGTAGATGAAATTGTGCGCGCCATTCGTGAGCGTATGTTTGGTGTCGGGAAGGTTCTGAGTTGAGAAAGATCCCACCAAATGGTCGTTCCATAGAATGTCCGAATACGCTCTAGTGCCACCGATACTATGCTTGGTAGCGCTACCGGAAAGCGATGGCGAGGCGATGCTTCGATTTCTTGACCAGTTCACACCGCTCGCCGTTGAGGAACACGTCTTGCAAATCGACCAACTCGGGGAAAGCAGTGCATACCCCGGTCCCCAATTGTTCTTATGCAGATTCGAAAACTTGTGGTAATAGGGACTGCTAGTGTTTTGAGCAGATAATGCTGCAAATGACAACAGCACACTAAGGCATAGTACGGCGACTCGATACAATTTCATTTCTAAGGTTTCTCCAGCAAAGACTGTATGGACTTGACTTGCCGTGAGAGTAGACACCCATCTACTTAGGTTCAAGAAAATTCGAGAGTAGAACGCGCTTTTGCGTAACAGTTTTGCAATGGGAGGGACAGGCGAAAAAATTACGAAGTAAAAGGAATTTTGTGCGCTGTTTGAGAGCAGTTTTTGCTCAGTGAAATTTCAGGGTTTTCTCCTACCCCGTGTTGTGAAGGCCGGCAGCAATTCCGTTGATGGTTGCTCCCAATGCGTAATTCAAGTCGGCTGAATCGTCGCCCAGTTGTTTGCGCCGCAGCAATTCCACCTGAATCAAGCTCATCGCATCGACGTAAGGATTGCGCAGTTTGATAGAGCGGGAAAGAACGGGATTGCGATCGAGCAGACGGTCTTGCTGCTTTACCAGGAGAAGCATGCGTCGGGTGCGCTCGAATTCGTCCTCGATCATTTTCCAGATCCGGTCGCGAACGCCGTAGTCTTTTACCAGCGAAGCATACAGACGCGCGATCGAAAGATCCGCTTTCGACATTGCCAGTTCCACGTTGCGAATCAGGTCGTAGAACAGGGGGAAGCTGCTTACCATTTCCTGCAGGCGCTTCTCGTGAGCCGCACCCTGGGAGATGTACCGTTCAAAAGCATAACCGACGCCGAACCACGCGGGCAGCGCATGACGGCTCTGCATCCACCCGAACACCCACGGAATGGCGCGAAGGTCGTCCAGTTTTCGGCTCTGCGAACGGCGCGCGGGACGAGAGCCAATTTGAGCGTGCTCCAATTCGTTGACCGGTGTGGCTTGTTCGAAATAGTCGAGGACTTCGGGATTATCGGCGATGTTACTGCGATAAAAAGCGAATGCATCCGCCGACATTTGCTCCATGACCTCGATCCAGGGGGCGTCCGATCCGGGGGGCGGCCCGTCGGGTCGAGTGAGCGCTTCAAGACAAGCAGCGATCATGATTTCGAGATTCCACTCGGCTAATACCGGGTCGGAATACTTCCAGTTGAGAACCTCTCCCTGTTCGGTGATGCGAATCTGACCAAAGAAATCTCCCGGGGGTTGTGAAAGGATCGCGTGGTGTGTGGGACCACCGCCACGGCCCACGGTTCCACCTCTTCCATGAAATAAACGTAGTTTGACGTTATGTCGCCGCGCCGCTTCATGCAGCGCCCGATGAGCTTTGTACAACTCCCAGAGGCTCGCGAGCATGCCTCCGTCTTTGTTGGAGTCGGAATAGCCGATCATCACTTCCTGCCATCCCGACCAGGATTCGAGAAGCCGACGGTACGAGGAATCGCTCCAGACGCGTTCCATGATCGAAGCAGCGTCTCGCAAGGTTTGGATCGATTCAAATAGGGGAACTGGCATGAGCCCCGGGTCGCCGGGTGTGCCCTGCACCTGAACGCCGGCTGCCTTCGCAAGTTCCAGTACGTCGTAAATATCGCGCTCGGATTCGGCGCCACTGATCACGTAATTGCGAATGCAACGGGGAGGGAAGGCCTTCTTCCATTGCGAGATCCCGCGAAAAACATCAAGCGCGGTGGTAGCCGGTTCCGATATCGCTGCCTGAGCGGGGGCGCCCCCGGTAGCAACCGCGCCAATCTTGGACCGCATGGGCATTCTTTCCAGGGCTTCGCGGTGAACCTTTGCATGTTGACGGATGTCGAGAGTGGAAAGGTGAAAGCCGAAAGTGCGAACTTTGCGAAGCAGCGGGTCCAACCAAGAATACGCCAGACGCGCACCATGATTTTGTTCCAGGCTGCGCCGCATGAGCCGCAGGTCGGTTTCAAACTCCCCCGAGGAGCGGTACGCGCTCTCCTCGGCGGTGCTCGTACCTCGCAGGCGAACAATCATGAAACTGATGAAGCGGCGGTACAACTCGGTGCCGGAGAGTCTTGCCAGCCGGGCGGGTTCCTCGCCGATATGCTGCGAGTACTCGTTGTGCTTGTCTTTGAATTCATTGGAAACCCCGACCTGTTTGCACGACGAACTCAGCTGCTCACTGATGTGTTCCAGTTCTGCAACATAGTGTGCAAGGACGGTGTTGCGCGCTCGCTCGAGTGCTTCTCGCGTACTTTCCGGGGTAACGAAGGGATTGCCGTCCCGATCCACGCCGATCCAAGATCCGAACGAGAGAACCTCGGGCACGTCGTCGGGCTGCAGTTCGAGGCTGTAAACTTCACGGAACGAGTCCCTAATTTCGACGTACAGGCGGGGTAAGCTTTCGAAGATCGACATGGGGTAGTGATCGAGCCCCATGCGGATTTCATCGGTGACCAGAGGTTTCTGGACGCGGACTTCATCGGTTTGCCACAAAACCGAGATCTGAAGAGCGATCTCATTCTCGAGCCCCAAGGCATCGGCATCGGGAAGAGGGAGCCGGTCAAGGTGCTCTAACAGCCGCGAGATCCGGCGGCGTTTTTGTAAGACAGTACGGCGTGCGACTTCCGTCGGATGGGCGGTGAAAACCGGCAAGACTTTGACCTGACGCAAAGCGTTCATTGCCTGTTCGGCAGTCATGCCAGCGTCCCGCATCCGCTGCAAGGTGCCCCGAAAGGAGCCGGGCTGGGTGGCGTGTTCAGGCGAGATTTTCCCCGCCCTCCTCCGTCGTTTCCGGTGATTGGTTTCAGCCAGGTTCGTCAACTCAAAATAAATCGCGAAGGCTTTTGTGATCCAGTAAGCTTCCTGGATGCTGAGGCCTTCGACGATTGTGCGAGCCTGCTTCATCTCGCCGTTGTTGACCTCGGTGTGGCCGGAAGCATTGACTCGCGCCTGGATCAGCAAGCGGCGAAGCTGCTCAACCTTCTCAAAGGTTGCCGCCCCGGCTTGTTCCGTCAAAACGCGTCCTAGAAGAGTTCCAAGCGAGCGCACGTCCCGGCGCAAGGGGTGCTCTTTGGCGCGGTCTTCGGTGCTCGCGATGAGTTCTGCCAGGCGTGCGGCCTGATCTCTTGCTCCCCACAGAGGTTCCGGCATGATGTGTGATTCTCCATACTAAACGATTGAAGGGCGTGGACAGCCCGCCCCGCAGGCGCCTTTTGGGGGGCGCCCCGCCGATTTGAGGTGGGCTTGCACCGAGAGCTGCCAGCCTGAATAATGTGAACGGATGAGCCGCGAAAGAGTATTGATCGTCGAGGACGAGGAAAACGAACGTAGCGGGCTTGCGGAATTAGTGTCGGCCTGGGGGTATGAGGCCAATACCGCTGCCGACGGACAGGAAGGCTACGAGAAGGTCGCTGCATGGTCGCCTGCCATTGTCATTACCGACCTGAAGATGCCCCGCTTGGGCGGCATGGAACTGCTAGAGCGAATTGCGTCCGACAGCCAGACCATCGCCGTAATCGTGGTGACCGCGCAAGGAACCATCGACAGCGCGGTCCAAGCTATGCGGATTGGGGCATACGACTACATTAGCAAGCCGATCGACACCAGCCGCCTGCGCACCATTCTGCAGAATGCCACGGCGCTTCTGGGCACACGGGCAGAACTGGAAGTCACGCGAAGGAAGCTGCGGGATACCGGATCGCTGGGATCGCTGGTTGGTCCGTCGAAGAAGATGCAGGAGATCTTTCGGCTGGTGGAGCTGGTGGCGCCCAGCACGGCTTCTGTGCTCATTACCGGAGCAAGTGGTACCGGCAAAGAGCTGGTCGCGCGCACCATTCACGAGCTGAGCCCGAGGAGACCGAAACCTTTTGTAGCCATTAATTGTGCGGCCATTCCTGAAACGCTGATTGAAAGCGAGATTTTCGGCCACGAAAAAGGTGCGTTTACCGGCGCTTTGGAACGCCGTACCGGATGTTTCGAACTGGCTGAAGGCGGAACTCTGTTGCTCGATGAGATTGGCGAAATGCCGGTGGCTACGCAGGCCAAGCTCCTCAGAGTTCTCGAAGACAGGAAGCTGCGGCGCCTGGGAAGCAGAGTTGAGACCGCAGTGGATGTGCGAGTTCTGGCCGCGACCAACAAGATCCCCGAAGAGGCGGTGGCACGTGGCGAACTGCGCAACGACCTCTATTACAGGCTGAATGTCTTCAATATTCATATGCCCTCGCTGCGGGAGCATCGCGAAGACATTCCTGATCTGGTGCACGCGCTGCTCGCGGAGATGAGTTCAAAGCACGGTCGTCGCATAGCGACGGTGAGCGAGGCCGTGCTCAACGCGTTTAAGAGCTACACTTGGCCAGGCAACGTTCGTGAGCTTCGTAATACGCTGGAGCGAGCGGTCATTGTTTGCGAAGGCCCAGTGATTGAAACCAAGCACCTTCCGCCTGGTTTTGGGAGCGCCCCGGCTCGTCCCTCGGTCGATGATGCTGATTCGATCCGCGTAGGAGTCGGTACGACGGTCGGAGAGGCAGAGCGGTTGTTGATCCTGAAAACTCTGGAGTCAACCAACAACAATAAGACCCGCGCCGCCGAGATTCTTGGAATCAGCCTAAAGACCTTGCACAACAAGCTGAAAGAATATGGGAGTTCAGCAGCCGACGCGAGCCGAGCCGACAGGGAAGATCCGGCAGAACTTAGAGATTCGTAAGGTGTTCTTAAAGGGAGTGACCGCCCCCAGGATCGTGGCACTAACCTTCTTGGACCTACTTCATGCGCCGCAGAACTAAGCTCGTACTTGCCATCACGTTTATGGTGGCCGCGCTGGTGACCGGGGCGTCCTACGTTTACATCTCCCAGATGCTGCGGCAGCGGGTTGCGACCGCGCACGATACAGCGATGTACTTGACTTCGCAGCTGGCGTACCTGTCCTCGAACGCCGCTCCCGACCTCACCAGCACGCGGGTGGACACCAACAATCCTGAAGCCGTGCGGCGTGGCGTCACCTATTATCTCGGCACCGATCGCGACCTCAACACGATGTTGGACTCGGTGGTGGGCAGCTGGCCGACGATCTACGACGCAACCATCGTAGACTTAGACGGCAAGGCAATTCTGCACACCGATCCAAATCTGGTCGGAAGGAAAATTCCCGATCGGCCTGACTTTGCCTCGCTGGAAAACGCAGGCTTCCGTCGTGAACTGCGATTGATTTATAACCCACCTGCCGTTTATGAAGTTCATATGCCGCTTTTGTTGAACGGCACCGTATTTGGCGACATCCGAGTGGGTGTCTCGACAGTGTTCCTGCGCAATGAGCTCAACCCACAGCTCAAGCGGGCAGTGAAGCTGTCTGCGCTGTCAATCTTGTGCTCCCTCATATTAGCGGCCATGTTGGCCAACATTGCACTCGGTCCCCTCGAGCACATCAGCCGAAGCTTGGATCGCATGACCGAAACGCATGGCGGGGACATGAATGGGGGCGGAGAACGCGACGAATACGGGCAGGTAACCGAGAAGATCGCGCACCTTGGCCGGCAAATGCGCGACGCGCGTGAGATTTTCTCCGCTTTGAAGGACAACGTCGACCAGATCATGTCCAGCTTGCAAGAAGGCTTGATGCTGTTTACCCGCGACTCGAAGGTCGTGCTGGTCAGTGCGTCGGTCGAGCGTTTCCTGGGCCGCTCCCGGCGTGAACTGCTCGGCCGCAACGCCAAGGATATCTTCTCCGCCGAATCGCCCTTGGGCGCCCTGCTGCTCGATGCATTCCGGTTGCACCACAACGTTGAGCAGCGGGAGATGGAGTCGATTAACGGCAGGCGGGTCGAAGTATCGCTCGATTTCATACATGAAAAGGGCACCCAGATCGGCGCCTTGCTCACCATGCGAGATGCAGAGTCGGCGCGGCGCATTGAAGATGAAATCGAACTTTCAAGACGCATCTCGGCGAGCGGCCGGGTCACCCGCGGAGTCGCCCACGAGGTCAAGAATCCGATCAACGCCATCGTCCTGCACCTGCAACTATTGCGGAACAAGATGCAGCAGCTGGATCCTGACACCAGCCGTCATGTGGATATTATCGACAACGAGATTCATCGCCTCGACCGGGTGGTGCAGATCCTGGTGGATTTCACCCGTCCCCGCGAGCTGCACATCGAGGACGCGGACCTTAAGCTGGTGCTGGATGAAGTTGTTCTTCTGGCATCCCCGGATGCTGCACAGCATGGGGTGAGAATCGTGCGGCAACTGCCCTCCGAGGCGATCCCGGTTAAGGTAGATATTGACCTCATCAAACAGGCCATGTTGAACGTTGTGATCAATGGCGTGCAGGCGATGCCCGAGGGCGGAACGCTCACCATCGGAGCGAATCGCGAGGAGGACACAATCGTCACGGAGATCAGAGACGAGGGCACGGGCATCCCAGCCGCAGTGCAGGAGAAAGTCTTTGAGCTCTATTTCACAACCAAAAAGGCGGGCAGCGGGATAGGCCTGGCCCAGACGTATCAGATTATGCAGTGGCACTACGGGTCTGTGGATTTCGAATCGCAGGAGGGAAAAGGGACTGCGTTCCGTCTTCGCCTGCCGCTCGGCGAGACTCGGCCGTCTGCATCAGAAGACATTGCTGCCGACGCAGTGTTGGCGCGAAAGAACTAGCATGGGAATGTTTTACAAAAGGGAACTGTTGCCACTCGCGCTCCTGCTGTGTGCAGTTCCCGTATTTTCCCAACAAGAGCCGGCCCCGAAAAACCAAGCGCCGCCAGACCTAAGCGCTCCTCAAACTCAGAGTCCTCCAGCTTCCACGCCTGCCGAACCGCCGCAATCCTCTCCTCCGCCTGCTCCGCAGGAACAACCGCCCGCGCCGAAGGAGAATTCGCCTCCACCGGTAGAGCCAACTCCGCCTGCGGCTAAGCCGCGGTCGAAACCGCATAAAACTCCTCCTAAAACCGGCTCGACGGCGAAAAAGGGCCAAAAGAGCCATAAGAAGCCGACCGCAGAGAATTCTCAGTCCGGCGGGCAGCCGTCCGCTCCCACAGATCCTGGCGGCCAAACTGGCAGGGTTGTCATCAGGAACGGCGGAGCCACAGAAGGCCTCATTCAGTTGTCGCCCGGGGGAAGCCAGGAACAGGAGATCCACAATCGCGAGAACACTGCGCAGCTATTGGCGACGACAGACGAAAACCTGAAACGGATCTCCACGCGCCAATTGACGCCGTCCGAACAAAGCACATTGGGTCAAATTCAAAGCTACATTCGACAGGCCAGATCTGCCTCTGATGGCGGGGACCTCACTCGCGCCCACACGCTCGCCTTCAAAGCTCACTTGCTGTCGGATGATCTCGCCAAGCGTTAGCTATTTCCCTGCAGCTCGGGCCGAATTCACTTTTGTGAGCAATTCTTTGATGGCGCCCTGCATCGAACCGGGGATGGCTGCGCCCTCGGTGAGGATGGCCCGTGCCTCCGAGAGTTTCTTCAGTTTTGCGTAATCCCACCCAAGGTAGTAGGCGGCAATCGCGTATTGCTGCTCGTCCTCGCCTTTAAGCAAGCTGGTTGCGGTTTTCAGTTCTGCGATGGAAGACAAGGTCTTTTCCTGGAGAGCGTAGGTCCGGCCGACAACGCAATGTGCGACTCCAGCCGACACTTTGTTCGATTTGGTTGCATCGGGCTGGTCCGCTTTAGCAAGCAGGATCGCCTTCTGGGCATAAGAAATGGCCTTGGCGGCCGTCTCGGGACTTTGCACGTAAGTGGTAGCCAGGGTAAGGAGCGCGACCATATTTTCAGGATTGGCAGCAATTGCCTTCTCTCCATAAGCAATCAGGCGCTTGTTGTCCTGCATCTCGGCGAGAGACATCATTGCATAGGAAGTCAGCTGCTCATCGAGGCCGGACCGTGGAAACGTTGCCGTGAACTGTTCGATGTAGTCCATGCGCGTCTTGGCATTGGTTTCCGACCCAATCACGCTGAAAGCCGAGCTTTGAAAGAACTGGTACGCGTTTTGGTTGTTCTGCTTTTCCGTTTCCACGGTGTCCCGGAAGCCCTCATCGCTCATGTTCTCAGGCTTTGTCTGTTTGTCGATGGAGTTGTAAATCCCGCCGCCCTGCACGGCATACTTGAACACCCGTGCACCGTCGTGCATCTGTTGCGAAATGGCCACCTGTGAAGTGAGGATATCGAGATTTCGAGGGGAAGAGACGAGCGCCTTGTCTGCCGCATCCGCGGCCTTGGGGAAGTCTCCGGCTGATTGATATGTCTGGGCGAGTTGCCAGTTGCCGAAAGCAACAGCCATGGGGTTGGAGGAATACTTTTGCAGGAAATCCTGAAACATCGCAATTTTCTTTTGCAGGTCCTGCTCGTTTCCAATGGTGGTGAGGTCCTTGTCCTCGGGGGTTCCGGCTGCGATAGTGACGTGATCGATTTGCGCCAAGCCAAGCGAGGAGATAAGTGCCAAAGCCGCAGTAAGACCAACGCGAATGGGTGACATAAGAGTGTGACCTCCTGGCAGCCCCGAATCGTAGCGCTGATTGGCGGGCTCCTCAAGCGGGATTTTTGCGCCATTCTTGCGCCCCTCGCGGCTCGATTAGCGCAGTCCTCCCTGCCTGCGGTACTCTTGGCGCAGTGAGTTCATCGAATCTCCTACAGCCCGCGAACCTTGAGGATCTCAGGCAAGATGAGCCTGGGGTGAGACCCCGCGTGCCCTTGCTCTGGATTGTGATCATTGCCTTGGCTTTGCGCGTATTGGTGATCACAGCGGGGCACACGTACAAGATCACGCCGCGGCGGGATCACTTTCAATTCGGATGGGAAACCGGTCGGATTGCTCGATCCATCGCGCTTGGACAAGGATTCTCTTCGCCAACGGACGTTCCGACGGGCCCGAGCGCGTGGACAGCCCCCGCGTATCCGTACCTGCTGGCACAAGTTTTTAAGCTGTTCGGGATCTACAGCAACGCGTCTGCTTGGGTGATTCTTGTATTCAACAGTATCTGTTCAGCGCTGACGTGCTGGACTCTGTACCGCATTGCCGCGCGCCTTTTCGGAGAAGCAACAGCGCGTGGGACGGCCTGGACCTGGGCCGTATTTCCGTATGTGATCTACTGGCCCGTGCGCGTGGTCTGGGACGTATGCCTGAGTACATTTCTGCTGACTCTGGCACTGTGGCTGGCGATCTTGCTGCGAGAAAAGGCCAGATTTCGCGATTGGATCGTCTATGGGCTGCTGTGGGGATTGATCGCGTTAACCAACACAGCCCTGGTCATCTTGTTGCCCTTCCTGCTGGCGTGGATTTGTTACCCCGCCCCCAGGAGGTCGGTGCGGCCTGTCGCACTCTGCCTGGTCACAATCCTTATCACCATCGCTCCTTGGACGATCCGGAATTATCGAGTATTTCAGCGCTTTGTGTTCATTCGCGACAACCTGCCGCTCGAATTGCACGAGGCGAACAACGAATCGTCGGACGCCTTATGGACGCGCAGTGAGCATCCCGGGAACGATCCCGCCGCGATGAAGCGGTTTCAGGAAGCCGGCGAGATTCGTTACATGGACGAAACCAAACGCGAGTTCTGGCAGTTTGTTCGTGCACACCCGGGCCAGTTCACTTGGTTCACCATCGAGCGGGTGTTTTACTTCTGGGCGGCCCCGCGGCAGGCCACAAACATCAGCGGATACGATCTCTGGGTCGCACGGCACGTTCAGTTCCTGCTGGCTGCTCTGTTTGGATTCGCGGGGCTCGGGCTCATGTTCCAGCGCCAGAATCCTTACCGGTGGTTGCTTGCGCCATTTCTGCTCGTCTACCCCCTTCCTTACTATTTTGTGAATCCGTTCCCCCGATACAAGCACCCGATCGAAACGGTGTTGACGATGTTGATCGTGTACCTGCTCTGCGAAAGCCGCGGGGTGAAGCTGGATTGGCGTCTGCGTCGGGTTGAAGGCTAGAGCAATTGCATCGCATCGGGGTCCAACGGAACGACGTCGTCCTCAACCTGCCCGGCGTTTTTTGGATCCGCGTCTGCGCCATGAACAACCATTCCCTGCGTGAATGTGACGCCTCCCATGCCCGGATTCGCAAGACGCTGGGGAGAGTTAGCGCCCCCCGGTCCGACTCTATTAAAGTAGATTATGCGATCGATTTTGCAGAGCCGCGGCCTGCGACTTATCCTCGCCGCGAATGTAGTTTCCATGCTGGGCAGCGGATTAAACGCGTCCGCGGTCGCCTGGCATATTCTGCGAATCACTCACTCTGAGGTCGCCTTGGGCACGTTTGCGGTTCTGCAAACGCTGCCCGCAATCTTGCTGCTTCCCTTTTCCGGCGTCATTATCGATCGTGAAGACCGGCGTCGTCTGGTCATGATGTTGGATATGGCTCGCGCCGCGATCATTCTTGCGGTTGCCATCCTGGCGTTCATGGATAGAGTGAAAGTATGGGAACTCTACCTGATGAACATGCTGGTGGCAGCCGGTTTCTGGATGTTCTGGCCGACGATCAGCGCGCTGATTCAAGAGCTTACCCCCGAAGACGAATTCGTTCATGCGAACACCTTTCTCATGGCTGGGGTCCAGGGCGGCTGGCTGATCGCCGGAGCGATCGTCGGGTTTGTGTACAACAAAATCGGCCTCGGCGGAGTTTTGCTGATTGACGTTAGCAGCTATCTGGTCTCTTTCCTGTGTTATCTGGCGGTGCGCAAAGGGCGACATGTGGTGCCGCGTCCGGCGGAGTTGCAGGCCGACATCATTGCGGCCGAAAGTGCCTTCGGGAAATTCTTTCGCGAGATGCGGGAGGGATGGGAGTATCTTCGCGGACGGCGTGAGGTGGTGCTGCTCGGGGTTAGTTGGGCATTATTCCTGTCGGCCATGATGACAGGGGTAGTGGTTACGCCTTCGTTGAGCGACAAAGTGTTCCAGAAAGGCGCCGTCGGATATGGCTGGCTGAACGGCGGCTGGGGCGTGGGCGCATTCTTGAGCGCGTTCTATGCACCAGAATTGATCCGCAAGTTCGGTGCTAGACGTGCAATCGCGATTTCACTCGGCATCCTTGCAATCTGCATGATTTCGGCTCCCACGATGCCTTTCCTCGCGCTTGCGGTTCTGCTATATGCCCTGATGGGATCGGGGCGGGGAATTACCGGAATCGCATTTGGTACAAGCCTTATGGAAGAAATTCCTAAGCACTACATGGGGCGCGTGCAAAACACGTTTTACGCGGCGGGAACGTTTTTGCAGGTGCTGCAGTCCTACCTTGTGGGCACGGTGGCAGAAAAAAACCTGAGGGCTGGCTTCGCCGTTATCGGACTGGTATACACGGTGGGATTTGCGACCGCGGCGTGGCCGCTGCGTGGGCCATCCCCTGCTCAGGTTGAACCAGCCGACTAGTTCCAGTGCAACATACAATCGCCGCTATAATGTTGGTCAGATCTCATCCGAGGATTGAACTTCATGCCATCCCCAAATGGACATAACAGCTACGGACAGGGCGCAAACGGAAACAATGACACGAATTACCCTCGCGCCGACTGGATTGCGCGCCGCAGGGCCGAGAACACGGACGGCAATTTCTCTCAGAAGCACTACGCCCAGCGTGGCGTGATCACGGGAGAGATGGACTGCGTCGCCCGCAAAGAAAAGCTTCCGCCAGAAATGGTGCGCGAAGAGGTGGCGCGCGGGCGGATGATCATTCCCGCCAACGTAAACCATCCTGAGCTCGAACCGATGTGCATTGGTGTGGCTTCGCTGTGCAAGATCAACGCGAACATCGGCAACAGTGCGGTGACCTCCGAGGTTTCAGAAGAGCTGAAGAAGCTGCATACTGCGGTGCACTACGGTGCGGACACGGTCATGGATCTTTCGACCGGGGGAGATATACACGATATTCGCGAGGCGATTTTGCGGCACTCCCCGGTGCCCATTGGAACCGTTCCGATCTATGAAGCCATCTCCCGGGTGCGCAGGATCGAAGACCTCACCGCCAGCCTGATGCTGGAAGTCATTGAAGAACAGGCGGCGCAGGGCGTGGATTACATGACCATACACGCCGGAGTTCTCCTTCAGTACCTCCCCATGGTTGCAAACCGCATCACTGGAATTGTGAGTCGCGGGGGCGCGATCCTGGCGCAGTGGATGGCGCACCATCACAAGCAGAATTTCCTCTACGAGTGCTTTGCCGACATCTGCAAGATTTTTGCGAAGTATGACGTCTCGTTCTCCCTGGGCGATGGCCTTCGCCCGGGCTGCATTGCCGACGCCAGCGACGAAGCCCAGTTCGCCGAATTGGGGACTCTCGGTGAGTTGACGAAGAAGGCCTGGGAATACGATGTGCAGGTCATGATTGAAGGTCCCGGGCACGTCCCGCTCGACAAAATCAAGGAGCAAGTGGATCGAGAGAACGAGCTTTGCCACGAAGCGCCGTTCTACACTCTGGGACCGCTTGTAACCGACATCGCCCCGGGATATGACCACATCACCTCGGCGATTGGTGCGGCCATGATTGGCTGGCACGGCGCGGCCATGCTTTGTTACGTCACCCCGAAGGAGCACCTCGGACTTCCTAACGACAAGGACGTGAAGGACGGAATCATTGCCTACAAGATTGCCGCCCATGCTGCTGACATCGCACGCCACCGACCAGGTGCTCAGGACCGCGATAATGCACTCAGCTTCGCGCGCTACAAGTTCGATTGGGAGAAACAGTTTGCCCTGTCACTCGATCCTGAGACGGCCCGTTCCATGCACGACGAAACTCTGCCGGATGACTATTACAAAGAAGCGGCATTCTGTTCGATGTGCGGACCGAAGTTCTGTTCGATGAATTATTCAAGCAAGGTGGACGAGTACAACCGGACCGTTCATGGCCTGGAGAAGAAAGATTATTCAGAGGTCGTCGAGCGTTTGGTGACGCTCAAGTAGGTCAGCGTCCCGGTTTCCCGCCCGCGCCATAGTAGACGTAAGTGTCGGCCGCCACATAGTCATCTTCAACGTTCTTGTGACGGGGCCGGTGCTTCTTTGCAGAAGAAGGCGAAACCGATGAGCCCTTCTGAACTTCGGCGGACATGGGTGTGGCGGACCCGTGATTTTCTCGCCTGCCATCCGCCGCCGGGCTGGGTTTCGCGGCAGTCGCCGCCGGGGAGATAACCGGCTGCAAGGGCGTTGGTTGAATGGTTGGGGATGGTGTTGCAGCGTCCACAGTTTCCTGTGCTCGAGGCAGCAATTGCTTGCCTGAGCCCTGGTGGCGCAGCACAGAAATAACTCCTAGAGCCAGTAACGCCGAAAGTCCCCCCATTGCCAGCGAAGCCCACAGCCGCGAGTCACGCCGCACCCTAAGTTGGGTTCGCACCGCTCCGGCCTTCGCCGTTTCAGCCAAAGAGGTAAGGAACCGCCAATTCGAGGTTGGTATTCGTATGGTGACTTGCAAGGTGCGCGCCCGTTGCCAGATACGGGCAGATGCGCTCATCCTCTCGATCGCACGGATGCTTTCGCGAAGATGTTGAATGCCCAGGCGGGATTTCGCAAACGCATCATTAGAACCGTGCACCCACCTCAGTCTTGCCGCATCGAGTGCGGGCGCGGATCTCTGGCGAACCAGCTTGAGCCCCTGAGTCGCCGCCAGAACGGTCTTGCTTGCGCTGCCGCTGAATCGAGCGAAGATCCTGGCTTTGCGAGCCCTCTCGAGAATCACGGATAGGTTCAGCAGCTCCAGTTGGCGGAACCGCGAAACCCAATTGTTAAACAGCGCCGCACGGATCGGGCGAAGCGGGGTCAATGGAGCCGCAGAGACCAGTTCCAGCCTTGCTGGTTGAGATTCCGCTTGATGTTCTGGGTCGACAGGCTTGGGCACTGCAGCGCCGACCAGAGGCTTGCGATAGGGGAAGGAAACCGCGGTGTCGACCCGTCGGGCACGACGCGCGATTTCTGCATCGTCAACACGCGGCCACTTCACGGGAGCCGAAAGCTCACCGCGGTCGCTCGGCTGAAAATCGGTCTGAGCCGATACGCGCACCGGCATTTCCACCGGCTCGGCTGGAGACCGCTTCACTTCACTGGGGGAGTCATACCACATATCCGGCGGCAGCTCTGTCGAACCCTGGCCTTCTATGGAGCCCTGGCCTTCTCTGGAATCCTGGTCCGCGGTGGCCTGCCATATCAAGCCATGCGGGACCAACGGTTCGCTGTCCTCTGGGAGCTTCCTGCGCCGCCAGAACATAGTAGGTACTTAGATGCTATCTGGCAAGAGGCGTTTACTTGTTTCGAAGTAGAGCAGGCCGACCAGCCCTAGACCGCTACGGCCACCTCGCGCTGCATCCGGTAGGCATTTGCAACATATTGCAGCACCATGCGTTGAGTGTTGAAGAATGAACCATTTAGGGCGATTGTGTAACGCATTACTTCGATGTACCGATTCGGGCGCCCGTAGAACATGGGGACGATATCCCGCTCGAGCTTGTCATACAGATTGGCGATTTCGCTCGAGGGATCTTCGGCTATCTCGCTGCTGCCAATGGACCATCCCGTGACCCCTTCTATATGTCCTTCGGCCCACCAGCCGTCGACCACGCTGAAGCTAGGGACGCCGTTTAGGGCCGCCTTCATGCCGCTGGTGCCCGAAGCCTCCTGCGGGCGCATGGGGTTGTTGAGCCAAAGGTCGACGCCCGAGGTAATGAGCCCACCCCAGCGCATATCGTAGTTCTCGACGTAAACGGTCTTGATCACATCGGAAAGGGAGCTAGCCCCACCGATAACCCGGCGTATGAGGTTCTTGCCGCCTTCATCGTGAGGGTGGGCTTTGCCACCATACACGAGCTGGATGGGCCCAACTTCGCGTGCAATCTTCCGCAGGCGATCGGGATCGTGAAACAAAAGGTCTGCACGTTTATAGGTGCTGGCTCGGCGCGCGAAGCCAATGGTGAGCACTTTCGGGTCGAGTTGCACGCCGAAGGACTTGGCAATGGCCTCGAACAACTCAGACTTTGCTTCGGCATGGGCCTGACGAATGCTAGGCAAGGGAATGCTGATCGCATACCGGAGATAGTTGCTATCGGTCCGCCATCCAGGAATGAACGAGTCAAACAATTCGGCAAAAGCCGGGGACGTCCACGTGATTGCGTGCACGCCGTTGGTGATGGCACTGATCTCGTAAGTGGGAAACATGCCGCGGGATACCTCGCCATGACGCATGGCCACGCCGTTTACATATCCGGAGAAGCGGAGCGCCAGATAGGTCATGTTCAAGGCGTCGCCTTCCCAAGCTTCGGCTTCATCGAGAAGGGCGACGTGATCGTGGGCGAGAATCTGGACGGCAAGGCTGCGCGGGAACTGGTCATGTCCAGCAGGCACCGGCGTGTGCGTGGTGAAGATGCACATGTCGCGAACCCCATCGATATCCAGCTGTTTCAGGCGCCCGGCGAAACTCTGATCAAGTCGGCGCTCCAACAGACCGAGGGATAGCAATGCCGAGTGGCCCTCGTTCATGTGGTAGGCCTCTAGCTGGCCAGGGTAGACTTTCTCGAGGATGCGAAAGCCTCCGAATCCAAGAACAATTTCCTGGGCCAGCCGGTAGCGTTGATCCCCGCCGTAGAGACAATCGGTCAGGGCGCGGTCGTACTCGGAATTCTCAGGCAGATCTGTATCCAGCAGATAGACAGGAACAACGTCGCCATTAACACCCGTAATTGTGTACTTCCAGGCACGGATAGCGACCTGGCGGCCCTCAATCTCTACGTTCACGCGCTGCTTGGTTTCGGTGAGCTGCTGCTCGGGCGCCCAATCCTGGGGTTTCTCAAACTGATTGCCCAGGGCATCCAGAATCTGCCGGAAGTATCCCTTGCGGTAGCAGAGAGTAACGGCACAAAGCGGCACGCCGAGGTCGGCGGCCGAACGTAAAGTATCTCCGGCAAGGATGCCCAAGCCGCCACTATAGGTGGGAATATTCGGCTCGAGAGCAATCTCCATCGAGAAGTAAGCGACGCGGGGAGAGTTCTGTTTTTTCATTATGAATGCATGCCCAATGGCGTGTGGTCCTGCAGGCGCGCTTTTAAGGAACTACACTGACGTAAGTATAACGTTTCGGTGCTCCATTGCTGTGGAAAATCAGCCGCGAAGGCCTCTAGCCGGCCTGCAAACTCGGACGTCCGGTCTCAGTTCTCCCTCTCAATCAGAAAGCGGGCGATTGTCTTGAGGGTCTCTGCACGGGAGCCAAAACCTTTCAGCGCGTCGTCAGCGGAGGTAAGTAGCTCAAGGGCTCGCCTGCGAGATTCTTCCAGGCCAAACAGTGCCGGGTAAGTAGCCTTTTCAGATGCCAGATCCTTTCCGGCGGTCTTGCCCAGCTGTTCGGAGGTCTGCGTGACGTCGAGGATGTCATCGACGATCTGGAATGCCAAGCCGATCGATTGTCCATAGCAACGCAATTGCTTTAGCTGATCCTCCGAGCCTCCAGCATAGAGGCCGCCACTCACCACGCTGGCGGCAATGAGCGCCGCGGTTTTTGAGAGGTGAATGTATTGCAGCATCTCCTGATCTGGCTTCTGGTGCTCAGACTCGAGATCGACGACTTGACCACCGATCATTCCGTCGATGGTGCCCGTACCCCGGGCGATTTCCTCGATAATTCTCACCCGGGCTTCAGCCGCGCACGGCACCAGCGAAAGAATCTCGTATGCCCGAGTTTGCAGAGCGTCGCCCGCCAGAATGGCGATGGCCTCGCCGAAGGCTTTATGGCAGGTGGGACGTCCGCGGCGAAGATCATCGTTGTCGAGCGCGGGAAGGTCGTCGTGGATCAGAGAATAGGTGTGCAGCAGTTCCAGAGCTGCACCGACGTCTTCGATTCCACTTGGAAGCGAGCCAGCAACCGCCCGGCCAGCTTCCATGCACAAGATAGGGCGGATGCGTTTGCCCCCGGCGAACACGCTGTGCCGCATGGCGCGATGAATGGCCGCGGGGCGCACGTCGGCCGCGGGTAGAAGGCGCTCCAAGGCTGCGTCTGTGATTTTTCGTCCTTCTTCTAGCGTTTCCTTGAGCACGGAGGTGAGTATAACAAGCGCCATGCACCCGTTCCTGACCCTCCCATGCATTGGGGCTCCGAGGACTTGCGGCCGTCACTGACCATGCCGCTAACCTTCAAGAAGAGCAAGACTTGAGAACCTCAGACCCAAGCTGAAGACGGATAACCACCTCGAATGCTAGGAGATAGATCCTCTGCCGATCTCGCCTAAGCGCCGCCTCGCGTTCCCCGGGGGACCGTTCCGACCCAGAACCGGGGAAGATGTCGGTGCCTTTCTCCAATCAAAGTGCCGTCGGTACCCGGGAGGGCATTTCAGGGAGACGAGAGCCATGGAAATTAATTTCATACTCCTTTAATAATCTCCCGCTACAGTTCCAGATTGAGATTCGAGGGGAGGGCCTGGCTTATACTAGGAAGGCCGCTGGCGCTCTCTGTCGCCTGCGATGCCCGGCATTCTCCGCCAATCCCGTCATGGCTCGCGCTTCCGTTGACAATCCGGCGTATTACATCAACCGGGAACTTTCGTGGCTGCAATTCAACCGGCGTGTGCTCGAGGAAGCCCAGGATGGGTCGAATCCACTCCTCGAGCGGCTGAAATTCCTTTCCATTAGTGCCAGCAATTTGGACGAATTCTTCGAGGTGCGAGTCGCCGGTTTGGTGCAGCAGATTGAAGATGGCTACAGTGAGGCAGGGCCGGACGGTCTGACGCTGACCGAAGAGCGCGATGCGATTTCTGATGAAGTGCACAATTTCGTCGCCGACCAGTATCAGTGCTGGAATGAACAGGTCAGGCCGCAGCTTTCGGAGAAGGGAATTCGCGTCCTCGGGCTCGATGAGCTCGATGAAAATGCTCGGGCGTTTGTTGAGGAGTATTGTGACCGCGAACTCGACCTGTTGCTGACGCCTGTGACGGTCGATCCGGCGCACCCGTTTCCGCGCGTGATCAATAAAGCTCTGTGTGTGGCCTTTTTGCTCCGGCGCCGCCGGCGTTCCTCGCTCACCTACACCGGAGTTGTGACCGTGCCAAGGTCTTTGCCGCGACTGGTCCGGCTGCCCTCAGAAGGCACGATTGACTTCATTTTCCTCCATGATCTGGTCGCGTTTCACGCCGGGCGAATGTATAACGGCTACGACATTGTTTCCTCGGCTGCTTTTCGCGTGACGCGAAACAGTAATCTTTATTTGGCCGAAGAAGAGTCGCGAAGTTTACTGGAATCCGTACGTACGGAGTTGCACAATCGCCGCAAGGGGGATGCCGTACGGCTGGAGATTGAGGCCACAGCCGATCCCGAGATCATCGAGCGGTTACGCACGAATTTCGGGCTCGAACCCTGGCAGGTGTTTCATGCCGATGGTCCGGTAAATCTGCCGCGCTTATTCAACATCTACGAGCAAACAGATCGTCCGGATTTGAAGTTCAAGCCATTTGCACCGCGCGAACTTCGGCTTACGGCGAAGTCCCAGGATCTGTTTGAAGAGCTGCGGCGGCATGATGTGCTGTTGCATCATCCCTATGATTCCTTCGACGCCGTCCTGTCGTTCATCGAGGCATCGGCCGAAGATCCAAATGTGTTGTCGATTAAACAGACGCTCTACCGCACGGGCGAGAATTCAATGATCGTTCGCTCGCTGATTGATGCGGCAGCGAAAAATAAGGAAGTGACCGCAGTGGTCGAGCTTAAGGCGCGGTTTGATGAAGCTTCAAACATCCGCTGGGCCCGCGCTCTGGAAGATGCAGGAGTGCAGGTTTTTCACGGGCTGGTTGGGCTGAAGACTCATTGCAAGCTGTCGCTGCTGGTGCGCAAAGATCCGGACGGGGTGTCGCGCCGGTATGCCCACCTGGGCACGGGGAACTACAATGCGACCACCGCGCGCTTCTACACCGATCTGAGCCTGATGACCGCCGATCCGGAGATCACGGGTGCGGTCCACGATGTATTCAGCTTCTTGACCGCCTACTCGGAGCATTCCAGCTATGCCCCGCTGATGGTCTCGCCCGTAAACATCGCCGAGCACAGCCTGGATCTGATCGCGCGCGAGAGCGATCACGCTCGCCTGGGACGCCCGGCGCGCATCGTCGCCAAGATGAATGCGCTGCTCGACAAGAACATCATTGCGGCCCTCTATCGCGCATCGCAGGCGGGAGTGGAAATTGATCTTCTGGTGCGGGGAATGTGCGCGCTGCGCCCCGGGGTGCGCGGGATCAGCGACCGCATCCGCGTGCGCAGCATTGTCGGCCGGTTTCTCGAGCACAGCCGAATCTTCTATTTCGCCAATGGTGGGCAGGACGAAGTGTACCTGTCGAGTGCTGACTGGATGCCGCGCAATTTATACGAGCGCGTCGAGGTTATGTTCCCGGTGAAGGACCCGATGCTGCGGAACCGAGTCACGCACGAGATCCTCAGCGCATACCTCGCGGATAGCATCAAAGCGCGTGTGCTGCGAAAAGACGGCAGTTATGTGCGCGCCTGGCGGGCGGCAGGGAAGCACAAGCCCCCCGTACCGGGGTTCAGCGCGCAGGAGTTCCAGATTGCGATAGCGGAAGGCAAGCAGACCATCGAAGCGATTCCGTCGATGGAGGAACCGAAGCCACGGCGCAGGCTGGCACGAAGGGAACGTAAGCTCTCATGATCATCTATTTTGTTCGGCACGCCAGTGCCGGCGAGCATTTGAACAACCCAAAGAAGGACGAGAAGCGGCCGCTCGACGCCGACGGAATTGAGCAGTGCGGGCTTATCGGCCGCGCGCTTGCTGCCCTGAACATTCAACCCGACGTAATTATTTCGAGCCCGTTGAAGCGAGCCACGCAGACTGCAGCCTTGATTGGCAACGAGATCGGTTACGAGTCGAAACTGCCACTCGAGGCGGCGCTGCGCCCAGAAGCCTCGTTTGCCGATTTTCGGCGCATGCTCGATAGGTATGCGAAACAGGAAGCCATCATGGTGGTGGGCCACAATCCTAGCATTACAGATTTCCTGGCCAAAATAATCGCGAAATCCGGATGCGAGGCGATGATCGACTTCAAGAAAGGCGCAGTGGCGCGAGTCGAAACCGAGCGACGCGCAGCCATCCTCCACTGGTTCATCACCCCCAAAATGGCCCGCGAGATTCAGGCGGCGGCAAGCGCTGCGAAGTCGCATCCGAAAACTTCGCGGAAGTAGGCGCGCTCCTTTTCTACGGCCCACAATTCAAGGTCCACACTCAACGGGAGCCTGGGGACGAGCACAAGCTCGACCGAAGTTGAATGGATCCGTACGCGGAATTTCTTGAGCGCACCGCTTCGCCCCAGGTTGAGGGCTGACGCCAGGCGCAGAATGAGCGACGCTTTAGGGATGTTTTTCTGATCCGACGCCGCCAAGGGCTGGATCGGGCCATCGCCAGGCGAAGGGCGCGACTTGCCTAGATACCGTGCAATCGCTCCGATGATGCGGCGCTGCTGTGGTGTGTAGCCCAGGATTTCCGAGTGGGAAATGATGTAGTAGGTATGGCGGTGTCGTCCATTGCGGTTGACGTAGTCTCCCACCTCGCAAAGCATGGCTGCCGCCGAGATCCACTCGTTGTATTCGTAGGGCAGGCGGTGGATCCGGCGCAACGCCTTCACCAACTGCAGCGCCGTATCTCGCACCCGCATGGCATGGTCCTCGTCGACATGGTAGTGCTCGAGTGCGGCGCGAATCGAGTCCTGGCGTTCGGATTCAATCTGTCGCCCGGAACGGGTGGCACGATCGAAATCCGCAGCCATCTGCGCCAAAAGGCCGTCACGCAGGCCAAGAGGCGAGAAACGGAATCCTCCGAGCTTGCAGCGGTCGAGGAGCTCTGCGAAAACCGCGGCTCCAGCGATGATGATTTCCGCACGGCGAACACCGATGCCATGAATCTTGCGGCGCTCATCCACCGTGAGACGCGTGAGCATTTTCGTAATCTTGCGCATCTGCAGGTGGGTGACGGTCATGTAGCGCTGGCTGCGGTTTCGGTACAGGGTATGGCAAACCGTTGCCAGAGCTTCGGCGGTCCCAGAGGTAGCGATGACAACCTTGGGTCTGGCGTGCATGATGCGTGGAGCAATGCGGCCGACTTCACGAGCGATCAATCCTCGCAGTTGGCGTATTTCGGATTTGCGCGGGGGGTCATGATGCATGAAATCATTAGTCAGACGAACCGCGCCGAGAGGCACACTGACGGTCTCCTCGATATGTCCCTTGCGGGAGATGGTCAGCTCGCAACTGCCGCCGCCCAGGTCCATCATCAACACAGGAGAGGGATTCACTCGCTGAGCCGACGTTAGGCCGAGGTGAATCAAGCGCGCTTCTTCCAGCCCTGAAATGACTTCAACCGTCCAGCCGGTCGCCGATCGTACCCACTCGAGAAAAGCACGGGAATTGCGGGCATCGCGCAGAGCGCTCGTGGCCACCGCGCGAACCGAATCGGCGCCATAGCGCTGGCAGTCGCGGTGAAAGCGGCGGAGAACTTTCACGGTCAAGGCGATCGCTTCCGGGGACAGAAAACCGCTGCGGAAAACAGATTCCCCAAGCCGAGTGACTTCGCGATCTTCATGAATTTCAACTAAACGGTGAGCGGTCAGGCGCGAGATTTTCAGGCGAACGGAATTGGATCCAATGTCAACTGCGGCGAAAGTCGGCATTCAGGAACAGTGTATCGGGAATCGGTTGAGGAAGTAGATGAACACATCACGAAAAGGCACGAAACGCTTGCCAGCCCTCAGGCGACCGCGTTTTGTTGCAGCTCTCGAACCGGAGCGGGTGCCACGTTGCGAGGAGGGGTGGGCTCGGAAGCCTTTTTGGCTTTAGACACTACCGAAATGGCGGTGACCAGCGCAGTGGTGGCGCGCCGAAACTTGGCCCGGCTGACGTTTTGCAGCACAGAAACCAAGGCAGAATCGCTGACGCCGCCAAATAAATGTTCGGCCCGCTCTTTGAGCTTCATGATATCGTGCCATTCCCCAACGGCATCCTGCGCCCTCTTGAGTTCCTCGAGGAACTGCAAGGATTCCGAGGATTTGGGCGCGAGCTCTGCCAGATAGCGGGCTTTCTTGGCTTCAACGCGATAGGTGTGCAGCATCTTCTCGCTCAATGGAGCTGTACCGGGGTCGGGCAGACGCCGGTGCGCAAGCTTCAATGGATCGATTCCGTCGAGTTCGATCTCGCCTTGCACGCGACGCAAGCGCCTGCGGAGTTCAGCCGCGGTTTCGGCATTCATTACCTTCTCGAGCTTCCTCTTGCGGCGAGATTGTTCTGCTCCAAGCCACGCGAGCAGCTGAGCCCTGTGAGTCTGGCGATCGGGAACTTTGAGTTCTCTCAGAAACGCGATCTGCACGTCCAGATCCCGCACCTTCCCGGCTTTCTTGCGCAATTTTGCAAGCAGCTTAAGCAGTTTTTTCTGGTTGCCGTTTTCTGGGGCTAGCTCAGCGACTACGGCTTCGATTCGACGGCTGCTGGTGCGGAACCTGTGAACATTGTCGACGGTTGCGGACTTAATCAGCTTTCCGATTTGCCGGCCCATGCGTTGGAATACGAGCCGCGATTGTTTTTCAAACGGCGAACCTGCCGAAGCATGAATTCCATTGGACATAGGTTCGACTTTTGGCTGCTGCCCAGGGAGTAAGGCGGTGATTAACCAAGGAGCAGCACAATTCTAACATTCGATTCATATTTGATCGAGAGTAGTTGTCCCTGAGCCCACAAGGGGTTAGGGTCTCGATCCATTCAAGTATTACTTCAGGGTATTCGAGGCACTCCCTTGAGCTACAGGTTGATCCGCAAAGGAAAACTCGTCTGAGATATTGAGATATGGCTGGTCCGCGACCTCAACATAGGGATAGACAAAGTAGTTCAGGGGTTCACCGGCTTGGGGCGGATTGAGCCTCAGATCGCGTCCCATGGTGAACTGAATACGCTCGGTGTCGTGGGCGCCAAAGAAGTAATCCTTCTTCACAGGATGCTTCCAGGCTTCGGAGATGTCGACAGGCACCCATCCCAGCTGAGGGTCGAAGAAATCAGCCCAGCAGTGATAGCCCGCAATCTCAGAAGAGTGCTTGTCAGCGGGAAGGGGGAAGCCGATTTCGAAACGCGACGGAATGCCTTGGGAGCGTGCCATGGCGATAAAGAGCGAATGAAAGTCGGTGCAGTTGCCCTTTTTGGCGTTGCAGGCATAGAGCACATCACCCTGTCCCCAGCCGCTGCCGGTCTTGTCGTAACGCATATTGTCGAAGACGTAGTCGTAAATGGCGCGAGCCTTCTCACGCGTCAAGGGTCTTCCGGCAGTGACCTTCCTTGCAAGCTCGGCCGGAATTCCGGTGGTCGGAACCAGCTTGTCGGAAGCGAGGTCTTGTTGGACTTCCTTCTTGCTCAGAGTGGCATTCTGAAGCCGGGGGCGGCTCACCCCGATGGTGAGGCGCTCCCGGCGAACCACGTCGTAATCCACGGAGAAATGCAGGTCGCCAGGCTTCGACTTTGAAGTTTCACCGTAGTAGATCTCGTTCCCGAAACGCGATTCCTTGGTGCGCTTCAGCGGCAAGTCGCCCTTAATTGCGGTCACTTTGATGTCCTGGAAATCGTCTGAGCGTGCCGCAGGGAACCAGACGCGAATTTTCTGACCTTGGGGTACGTTCTTCACCGTGAAGGCGTAGTGAAACGTGAAAGAACGGGACGACTGGGCTGAGAGGGCACAAGAGATCAGTAGTAAAGCAATCGAAAGGCAATGCAATTTGCGCGGCATGGTTCTTCTCCTGAGAAAAGTAAGCGGTGAGGACACACACGGTGTTCAGGAGTGAACCGTCAGGTGAAGCCACGTAGGCGGAGCGACATGCGACCTATAGATTACGCGTTCGATGCGGACGATTTCCACAGCTCAGGAAAAAATGTCACTGCAGGAGAGATCCACCTCTACCCCCTCGCCGGTGAGGCAAGGCTTAACTAGGCCCCGTGTTTCACGCCGGGAGAGAGTTTGCTCGAGGACATTTTTCTGATGTTTGTGAATTCGCACGATCCCATCCGGAACTCCGGTAAAATACTGCGATGCCCGCCGCCATTGAATGCCGCGATCTGCGCAAAACTTACGACGGCAAAGTCGAGGCCGTCCGCGGGTTAAGCCTCACCATTCAACCGGGGGAGTGCTTTGGCCTGCTCGGGCCGAATGGTGCAGGGAAAACAACCACCATTGAGATTCTCGAGGGGCTGTTAGAACCGACTTCCGGGGAAGTCTCAATTCTCGGGCGGACCTGGAAAGCCCAGGCGCGGGAACTACGCGAGTACATCGGTATCTCGCTGCAGGAAACTCGGCTTTCGGAAAAGCTGACGGTCCGTGAGACCATTGAACTGTTTGCCAGTTTCTACACCCAGCCGCGCAGCGCGGATGAAGTGCTCGGCGCGCTGCAGTTGAAAGAAAAATCGGATGCGCTGGTCGGGAAGCTTTCGGGCGGGCAGAAACAAAGACTCGCGGTTGCGACAGCGCTGGTTGCCTCGCCGAAAGTGTTGTTCCTCGACGAGCCCACCACAGGTCTTGATCCGCAGAGCCGCCGCCAGCTTTGGGATATTATCCGCGCCTTCCAGCACAATGGCGGCACCGTGCTGCTGACGACCCATTACATGGATGAAGCGGAAAGACTGTGTGATCGCCTGGTGATTGTTGATCACGGCCAGGTCATTGCTGAGGGTACGCCGGCGGATCTGATTGAAAGGCTTGGCGGACATCACGTAGTCGAGTTCGCGTTGTTGGGAAATGGGAATGGGGATACCTCGGCGTGGCAGTCGCTGCCGAGCGTAGATTCTGTGCGCAGCGAGGATGGCATTATTTGCCTGAATGTGCGGGAGCCGCATCGCACAATTCCTGCACTTCTGGAGCGAGTTGATCAGCAGTCGGCACAGTTGCAAAGGTTGAACACGCGCCAAGCCAGCCTGGAAGATGTGTTCGTGAATTTGACCGGCAGACATTTGAGGGACGAGTAGTCATTCAATTTCTTAGTGATCGGATGTTTGAGTCATGACCGTAGCCCAGCAAACACCATCGCAGCACGACATTCAGAAGAGCGCGGCTCCGCCAAGGAACGGACGCTGGTCGGGGTTCCGGCACCTGCTCGGGGCCCGCATGCTAGAGCTTGTGCGCGAAAAAGAAGTTGTGTTCTGGGTGTTTGTGTTTCCTTTATTGCTCGCGCTCGGGTTGGGATTTGCCTTTCGCAATAAGCCTGCAGATCGAACAACCATAGCAATTCTCGCCGGCCCCAGTGCGGCCCACATTCAGGAATTGATTCAGTCTTCGCCGCAGAAGAACGCGATCCATGCTGAGATTGTGGACGATGCCCAAGCAGCGAAGGGTCTTCGTCTGGGCAAATACGATCTGATCGTTGTCCCTATTTCCGCCAGCCAGGTGCAGTACCATTACGATCCCGCTCGTCCAGAGAGCGTTCAATCTCATGTTGAGGTGGACAGTGCGCTGGAGAGCGCGGCGGGCCGCAAGGATGTATTGGCTACCAGCGTGGTGGTTTCTTCTGAGCCCGGCTCACGCTACATCGACTTTCTCATTCCCGGCCTGCTTGGCATGAATCTGATGAACTCGGGCATGTGGGGAATCGGGTTTGCTCTGGTCGACATGCGCCAGCGCAAGCTCCTCAAACGCTTTGTAGCCACGCCGATGCGACGCACGGATTTTTTGATGGCGCTGGCCAGTAGTCGATTGATCCTGATGGTCGTCGAAGTCGGCCTGCTGCTGGGTTTCGGAATCCTGATGTTCCACATGCGGGTGCTGGGATCGTTTTTCACCATCCTTCTGATCGGAGCGCTTGGGGCGGTCTCGTTCGGAGGACTCGGACTGCTCACCGCCAGCCGCGCCCAGAAGATCGAGAGCGTGAGTGGGTTGATCAACATCGTGATGATGCCCATGTGGATTCTTTCCGGCGTATTCTTTTCCTATGAACGCTTCCCCGCGACCGTGCAGACGTTCATCAAGCTGCTGCCTTTGACCGCATTGAATGACGCCCTGCGGGCAACGATCCTGGAAGGTTCAAGTCTTGTCTCGCAAACCGGACGCCTCTCGGTGCTGGTGGTTTGGGGCGGCCTGTCGTTCATTCTGGCGTTGCGCTGGTTCCGCTGGACCTAAACAGGGAACCTGTGTGTTCAAAGTCAACCAACACATGTACTTCCAGGTGCATCAGAGTTGGTTGCCCATGCTAGACTCGTCCGTGATTTGGCGTTAAAGCTTGGGGCTAACGCCCGATCCAATGCAGCCCGTGTCAATTGTGCTCGCCTTGGTTGCCGGCGCTGCAACGTCTCGCGCTTCAGGGTGGACCCGTTTTCTTCGCAATGCTGAAGTCGCGCCATGAAAGTTGCCGAACAATGCGATGCCTGTGTGCCGTTCTTTGCGGGATTGCGCCAGGCGTCTGCCCGCCTGCTCATGCTCGACTATGACGGGACTCTTGCTCCATTCACGCCCGACCGTATGCGAGCGTTCCCATATCGAGATATCCCCGAACTGATCTCGAAGATTATGAAGGCGAACACGCGGGTGGTGCTGATCAGCGGGCGTTCCGCGCGCGAGTTGCTGTTTTTAAGCGGAATTCATCCTCAACCGGAGATATGGGGAAGCCACGGGGCCGAGCGATTATTTGCCGACGGCAGGTATGAAGTCGACACGCCCGATGCTCAGCACCGGCTTGCCCTGCAGACTGCACGTCGCGCGTTCATTTCCGGTGGACTCAGTGAACGCATGGAGACAAAGCCGGGAGCCATTGCCATCCATTGGCGCGGGTTGGCGCCCTCTCAACAGCAAGCCACCGAGGTGGAGGTCCGGCGTATCGGTGGGTCCCTGGTCGAGCAGCACGGCTTGGAACTGCTGGCTTTTGATGGTGGATTGGAGCTTCGCGCCCCAGGAAAGAACAAAGGAGATGCCGTTTGCACGATTCTGGCCGAGGCCAGCCGACAGGTGGCAGCTGCCTATCTTGGGGACGACAGGACTGACGAAAACGCCTTTCATGCCATCAAAGGACGGGGTCTTGCAGTTTTGGTTCGGCCCGAGCGGCGTCCGACGATCGCCGATACTTGGCTCCGGCCCCCCGACGAACTCCTGGATTTCCTGCGAAAGTGGCTTCAAGCCTGCGGAGCAGAACGATGAAGTTAGAAGGAAGACTCATCGTAGTTTCAAACCGTCTACCGGTGGAGATCAAGCACCGGGGCGGAGGTCCTCGCCTGTCTCGCAGCGCAGGAGGGCTGGCGACCGCGCTGGATAGCATCTGGCGCTTTACCCATGGCTCCTGGGTAGGGTGGGCCGGGGCGGCCGATTCGCCCAAGGCAAATGAGTTGTTGAAGAAGGCATCTCGGGGCCGTTCTTACGGCTTTAAGCCAGTTCCACTCTCGCGCGAGGAAATCTCGAAGTTTTATTCCGGATTTGCCAACGAGATCATCTGGCCCTTGTTTCACGATATGCCGTCGCGCTGCAACTTTGACCCGGAATATTGGGAGGTGTATCAGCGAGTCAATCGGCGTTTTGCTCAGGCGGCCGCGGAAGTGGCCAACGACAAAGACGTGATCTGGGCGCACGACTATCACTTGATGCTGATGGGGCGCTATCTGCGGGAGGTGGGGAAGGCCACACCCGCCGGCTTCTTTCTTCACATTCCGTTTCCCGCGCCGGACATCTTCGAGAAACTTCCCTGGCGCAAGACCATTCTGAAATCTTTGTTGCATTACGACATGCTCGGCTTCCAGACGGACCGCGATCGCTGGAATTTTATTAGCTGTCTCGAGCGGATCGTTCCCGAGGCGCAGGCCCTGCGAGAAGGTCAGTTCAGTTCGGTTGTACTCGATGGCCGCCAAACCCGCGTGGGAACATTCCCCATCAGCATTGCATTTGAGGAATTCGCGAATCACGCGGCGAGCCGCGACGTCGAAGAATTGTCCCGGCAGTTTCGGTACGAACTGTCGAACAAGTTTCTTGTGCTCGGAGTGGATCGTCTCGACTACACCAAGGGAATTCCGGAAAGACTGCGGGCCTTTCGTATTCTGCTGCGACGGTATCCGGAACTGCGGCACAGGGTGACTTTGCTGCAGGTTGTCGTTCCCAGCCGCGAGGAAATCCCCAACTATAAGGACCTGCGGCGCGAAGTGGAACTCTTGGTGAGTCAGATTAACGGAGAGTTCACCGAAGGTGGCTGGGTACCGATCCACTACATGCACCGGAATCTCACCCGCAAGCAGTTGCTCACCTACTACCGTGCGGCAGATATCGCCCTGGTGACGTCGCTCAAAGATGGAATGAATCTGGTGGCGAAAGAGTTTTGCGCTGCCCAGGTCGACGAATTGGGAGTGGTGGTCATCAGCGAATTCGCGGGTGCCAGTGCGGAATTGCAGCATGGTGCCTTGGTCGTCAACCCCAACGATCTCGCCGGTATCGCTGAGGCCGTCTACAAAGCCTGTGTCATGCCCGTCGAAGAGAAGCGTTCCCGCATGCGTTTGCTGCGCGACATCGTCCGTACCTATAGTGTGCAAAATTGGGCCGAGGCATTCCTCACGGCAGCAATGGATGCCCCATCGCTGACAGGCGAGACCCGCCAGTCCATCCCTCTAGCAACGCCAGAAACTCGCGAACAGAAGATCGCCTAGCCTTCTTTGGCGTACGCTGGTCCTAATCGCGGTGCTCATACTGAATCAAGGCGACCATGCCCTTGCCCGAAAAGAGGGTTTCGGGATCAGGCGTCGGCTTAGCTGCGGCTCTTCTTGATTTGTTTGCCCGACGGAGAAGGGCTGGCTCGCTTTCGGTCCGCATAAAGGGTCCCCCGACAGTGCCGTGCTCGGCAATAACAGTGAGCAGGGTCATCCGGGTCGCCGTCGTAGAGGTTGTAGTCGTAGGAGAGTTCTTCTCCGGCAGCGATGTTGCGAACGGCGCGGATGAAGACCCGGCCATCGATTTCGTCCGCTTCACAATTTGGACCACACGAGTGATTGATAAAGGCGGCAATGTTGTCGCCGTCAATCGCATGTTCACCGTCAGTCAAGCCAAACAAGTAGGTGCGCGGAGAGTGCTCGTAAATTGCATCGGCTTGGTCGTTTGTCAGGCGCGGCCCGGTGTACTCGACAACAATGTGCTTCGCTCTGATTGGGGTTGTGGTGTAAACCCCATCAGCGTGAATTCTGGATCGCCGGATAGTCAGGGCCATAAGAACGGTGCAAACGGCAGAACTATGGTCAATATATCAATGCTTCCTCGGAACCGAGTAGTTCTTCTCGTAGCCAGAATCGCCTTTGGGCTTGCCAGGAAGCACGGAACGAAGGAATGGAGCGGGAGACCGGGATCGAACCGGCGACATCCAGCTTGGGAAGCTGGCGTTCTACCGCTGAACTACTCCCGCTCAAATCGGCAGTAAGCTCATGATAACACCAGAGTTCCGAACTTTG